>Ga0213868_10004368_pt1 | contig 12914 bp, 6 predicted proteins | sample PICome_9_FD_160087 | JGI IMG/M metagenome (GOLD analysis project Ga0213868, IMG submission 160087) | Coastal seawater microbial communities near Pivers Island, North Carolina, United States - PICO127 | ecosystem: Environmental > Aquatic > Marine > Coastal | place: USA: North Carolina | collected...
ACGACAGACAGATATTTTTTTTTTGACTCATGCATTTTTTGACTGGATTTTTTGATGTGTGATGAAAGAGCAGACTTTCTTCGTCCGTGTTTTTGTTGTTCTTTTTTTCATCATCATCGAGCTTATTATATGGAATATTTGGTGGACGAGAGGGGAGACAGAAAAAAAAAATTTGCGAAAGAACGAAACGAAACGTCATAACTGTGCGTGTGATTGATTGTGATACGAAGAATACACAATGTTTTGGGGGAGGAAGAAGAAAGAAGAAGAAAAACAACAACAACCAAAAAAGAAGAAAATCTGTTGCGCGTGTCCAGAGACGAAAGAACCGAGAGATCAGTGCGTGGGAGAATTCGGCGCGGAGGACGAGAGATGCAAGAAATTAGTGGAAGCGCACTTGGTGTGTTTACGAAAGGAAGGATTTGACGTGTGATTTAGAGTAACACACTGATGATGATTTTGTTAGAAGAGAGCGCTGCATAAACACGTAGAAATAGCAAGCTTTTAAAACTTCACAACTTTTAAAAGTTTACGACGTACTCCACCTCTGCTTCTTCGTTGGTATTTTTCTCTCGCTCTGCTAAACTGTCCAGCTCTATTTTCTTCTCATCTAATGTTTTCTCGTCGCACGCTATTGGGGTGTATAATTTGCTCGAATACTCGCACCGGCTCGGTTCTTGAACGTCGAACAAAGATTCCGTACTTCCGCAAACTAATTCAACCGTCATGGACCTTTTCGGTCCGTTCCAACACTTTTCGCCGTTTTCGAATTTCGCGAAACGTTTACCCGACGAGTCGTCAAAGGTAATCTCGCTTTTCATGTCGCCTAATCGCACGTGGTTGTCTTGCTTTGATTGGCCAAAGAGGCAAATTTCGTACGTGTATTTATCCGCTTTTGTAGAAAAACACTGGTCGGACAACGCGCCGAGGAGCAGCTTCGTGGTTTCGTCGTCAGTCTCGGACGAGAGCCGTTCTATTTTCGCATTGAATGCCGATAACTTCGCGTTGGATTCCTCGAACTTTTCCCTCGCCTCGTTTGCTTTCCTCGACGCTTCGTTTTTTACTTTCCGAGCGTCTTCGAGCGCGCGTTCTTCCTCTCCCATTTTGTTGTCGTCCTCGTTGTCAGATCCGCCGCCTCTCGCTTTCTTCTTTGCTTTCTTGTTGCCCATTACCATTTGTTTCACGCGTCCAAACATTCCAACTTTTTCCTTCTTCGATGCTTCCACATCTCTTTCCTCCCCGATGTTGTTGTCGTCGTCGTCGTCGTCAAAGTCGTCGTCGTCGTCGTCGTGAGGGGGATAGTGACCATCTTCGTCGTAGTCATCCTCTTCTTCGTAGGGATCGTGATGTCCATAATCGCCATCGATGAAATCTTCCTCCTCTTCATTTTCTCCTTCACGATGATCGTTGTCGTCTCCGTGCACCCACTGCTCGGCAATCCGTCGTCCTCTCTCTTCGTCCGTCTCCTCTCTGTTTATATCTTCTTCTCCCTTTTTTTCGTCGTTGTTATCGCTCGCGGCCACTTTCGCCGCTGCTCGATCCACCTCGCCTTCCTCTCGCTCGATTTCCCGCATCTCCTCTTCCATCTCTCTCATCTCTCGTTCCTCTTTGCTCTCGTCGTCTGGATGATGATGTCTCTTCTCTTCTTCCTCCACCTTTTCCTTTTCCTCCTCCTGTTTCTTCTTTCTCTCCTCCTCTTCTTCTCTCTCTTCTTTCAACTTCTCCTTTTCTCGAAAGACTTCGTTCGCCTTCTCCTCTTCCGCCTCGTTCTTTTCTTTTTCTTCCCGCAACTGTTCGACGGCTTTTTGCAATCGAACAACTTCTTTCTCCGCTTCTTTTTTCGCGTTTTCCATCTTCTTCGCGTATTCGTTTCGCTTCTTTCGAATGCCAATCTCGAAATCTCGAACCTCTTCTCGCAACGATTCCATCGTCCTCATACCGTCTTTCGAACACGTATTTTCGCAGTGTTTTTTCGTGTTGAATTTTTCATCCGAACCGTCGCAACAATCGCAAACGTTGTCGTTCACGAAGGAGCTTTTGATCAGTTTCGCAGTCGAGCCGAGATTTTGACAGTAAAAGCCGTGCGAGTGTATCGCGTGACTGCACGCGTTCGTGCCCGGTTCGTCCGAGCCGTCTTCTCGGCAGTCGCAAAAGTTGTCGTTTACTTTTGTAAAATCGATGATTGTTTTCCCGTCGTTGCACGCGAATTTTTTTTCATCGTCATCGTCATCAAAGGAGTATTTGTGCTGGAAAAGAGGGTCGACGCCTAAGAAGTGTTTTTGAACCACCTTCGGCTTTTGGTTGTCGTTCGTCTTCGTCGCGATGGTTGAGGTGGTGGTAAGGGTGAAGAAAATCAACACCAGAAGGAAAAAGGCCATCGTGTGTGTGCGCTTTCTTTTCTGACGTTTTTAGTTGAAAAAAAATTCATCATGAAAAATTATTTTTTAGTAGACAGAAGAGGAGATCTCTCTCTCTCTCTTTCATTTTTACAAAACGTTTCATCTATAGATGACGCGAAAAAGAGGGGTCATTCTCGCGGGGTCAGTAGGTATAGGAGTTGTAGATGTAGTAGGATTTTTACTTTGATCATCATTTAGTAGTCTGCGGCTCGTAATCGCGCTCGCAAGACCGGGACGGTTCCGGCGGCGTCCAAGTTCATCGCCTCGCACGCGGCGACGAGATCTGCTTTTTTCATTTTGGAAAGCGGCGTTTTATTCGACGTCGTTGTGAGATCTACCGACGATGATTGCGCGGTGATGACGGTAGAAGTTGGAGTAATGGGAGCGGGAGCAGCGGGAGCAGTAGCGGCAGCAGCGGCGGCACTGTTATTCGTTGCTTCCGTGACTGCCTTCACGGCGGCGTCAAACGTTCTCGCCGAGTCGTCTTCGGCTTTCTCCGCGAGTTGTTGTAAAGCCTCCGCGCGCATCTCCGCGTCGCGAGTGGCGGCTTCGGCAATCAAAACTTTCTCCTCAAGAGCGCGCATTTGGTAATGGAAGTCTTCTCGAACCTTTTCCACGGCTCGCGCTTCTCTTTCTTCGAATTCAGACTGGAAGGTGCTCAATTTTTCTTTCTTCAAATCGAGTTCGCTGAACAAAACCGACGTTTGCTTCTTCTCTTTGTCCAACTCCATTTGTAACGAACCTAACTGCAACTCGAGCGCGGAATAGGTCACGGCGCTTTCAGTTCGTTCTTTCATCAACAACGACTCGGCTTGTTTCGCGCGTTCTTTGGTTTCCGAGACAATCTTCATCGCTTCGATTTGAGCTTCTTCTTTGACTTTCGCCAACGTCTCGGTCGTTCGCAACGCGTGGTTATCCGCTTCAGCGAGTCTGTTTTCGAGCTCATTCGCGAGCGCAGTCAATCTTCTCACCTCATCTTTCGCCGCGTTCTCGATTTGAACCGTTTGACTCAACTCTCTCTTCAATTCGATGTTTTCTTTCGCGGCATTTTGAAACGTTTGCTTCATACTTTCGTAGTTTCTCTGCGTATCCTTCAACTTTTGCTCCGTCTCTTGGACGTTCTTTAGGTGAACGGAGTTTTCGTACCTTTGTCTCGTCACTACGTCTTGGCGCAACGCGCGGTTTTTGTCATCAAGTTCTTGTTTTTGCTCGACTAAAGAAGCGTTCACCATTCGTTGCGCCAACAAATCGGCGCGCGCGTTCGAGGCATCTTCCTCTTTTTCCATCTTTTGCGCGTTCAACAATTCCATGTTTCTTTGCATTTCTTCGATTTCCGAAGGCTCGACCAAATTCAACGCCGCTTGCGACGCCTCGTGTAACTCTTGTTTCAAGCTTTCCACGGCCGAATCTTTCTCTTGCAAAGTTCTTTCCAACTCCCACACTTTCTTCATTTGCTCTTTGACTTTCATCTCTGCCTCCATTTTGACTTTCATCGCGTAGTTTTGCGCCTTGTCCAAACGCGCCTTGTAGTCTTCGCTCAAGTCCGTTTTAGAGTCCAACTCCGTTTGCAAAGTCGTAATTTTCTGCATGAACCCTTGAACACGCTCTTCGGCGTGCATTAAAGCGTCGCGGAAGGTTTTCGCGTTTGATTGCTCCTTCTTTACGCGTTCGTGCAAGTTGGAAATTTCCCTCTCGTATTGCTTCGAGTTGGCTTGAAACTCTTGGCGCATCTCCTCTTTCTCTTGGAGGATCTCCTCTTTCTCCGAGGCAAAGTTTGCTCTTTCCATTTGAATTTGCTGCAAAGCTTCCATTTGCGCCTTTTCCATTTCCTCGGCTTTTGCCGCAGACGCTTGAACTCTATTCTTCATGTTTTCTAACTCGCTTTGTAACGAACGGTTTCTCTCGTTTGCGCGCAACGTCGTCTCCTCGTAGTGTTGGTGCATCTTCGTCAACTCTTGCTCCAAGGAGATTTTCGTCTTCTTCGACTCTTCGACTTCGAGTTCAATCATTTCAATCTCTTTGACGGCCATTTCGGCGTCCTTCTCGTAGTCATGCTTTTCGTTTTCCAACTGTTGTGCCAAGTTTACGAGAAGTTGCTTCTTCTCGGCATCGAAAGCGAGTTCGGCTTCTTTCAACGCCGTCTCGGCCTCGTACGAGGCTAGCTTTGCGCTTTCGTGCGCAAACTTTTCATTCGCGAGTTGTCTCTCAATATTCGCGACGCGCATGCCCTCATTCTCCGTGGCTTCGATGATGGACGCTTCCAATAAAGAAATCTCGTTCTTCGCCTTCGTGAGTTCTTCTTGTATAGATTGGATTTCCTCGTCGTGCGCTTGTTCTCGCGTAAACAACTCGTTTTGGACCGATTTCAACAGTTCGTTCGCGATTGCCAACTCGTGTTTTCTTTGAATCAACTTCACGGAAATGTCGTGATACTTTTGCTCCAAATCGACGATTCTTGCGTTCGCTTTCTCCAACGGAATGCTCATTTGCACTTCGAGCGTTTGTTTCTTCTTTTCGAGTTCCTCGGCCATATCCGCTCTCATTTTTTGCTCTTGCACTTCCATGTCCGCTTTAAACGTCTCAATTTCGTTCTTCGTCTCGTTTCTCACGAACTCCATTTGTTCCAACAACGCTCGTTCGGCTAATTTCGCCTGGTTTCTGATTTCGTCGATGACTTTGGTGTTTTGCGCCTCGGCGTTGAGAAAATCTTGCGTTTGTTCGCGTTCCATGTTTTCAAATTTCTCCAACTCTTTCTTCGCGTCCAAAAGCTCTTGTTTTAAGTTTTCAATCGCCTCGCGGTTATTCAAGTTCTGTCCGGACAACAACGAGATTTGATTCGTCAACGCCGAGACCGTTTGCTCGCTCGAGCGTTGTAAATCTTGAATCTCCTTCGTGCGTTTATCGAGCGCCATGCGCGCTTCCAACTTGGCGCTCTTCACTTGCGATTCAAACTCCGCTGCTTCTTTTTGCGCTTTATACACCAAATCTTGCGCCTTTTCCAATTTTTCTGGCAACGTTTGCAACGCTTTTAATCGTTCTCCTTGCGACATCAACTGAAAATCGGTATCCGAGACGAAATCCGTCACGATGGCTCTCAACACCTTCGCGTCTTGACTCTCCCAATCCAAATCCCCACCACTCATGGCTTTCTTCAAGCGTTCGTCCAAGTCTTTGTTTCCAGTGGATTTCATAAAGTTAAAAATCGATTCGTCCTTCAAAACCTCTTCAATCTTCTCCGCGGCGGAAATTTTCGCCTCTTGCCTCCCGCGTTCGCTCAGCAAAGGCTTGAGAACTTCCGGTCCATACTTCAACGTCGCGCCTAAACCGACGAGTTGTTCAAACGCCGCCATTGGAGCGAATCCTTCGATGGCGCTCGATAAAGCCGAGGCCCCAAACCCAGCCGCTAAGGCTCCAATCGATGCCGCGCCAAGGAGCGCGTTTTTCTTGTCCTGCTGTTGCAGCGAGGACGAGGTGGAAGGCGAAGAAGAAGAAGGAGAAGCCACGTCTTTCTCTTCTTTCTCTTCTTCTTTCTCTTCTTCTTCTTCTTCTTCTTCGACGACGACTGTAGTACTATTCGCAGAAGACGACGGCAAGGACGACGACGACGACGCTTTCTTCAAGATCCCACCCGAGGTGACCGATTGAATCGAGTCGTCGATTTTCGTAAACTCCGGCGACAGCGGGTCGACGAGACTACGTCGTTGTTCTTCTTCTTCTTCTTTCTTAATATTTTTTGCTTCTTTTTCACCTCCTCCAATTGCGGAAAAATCAAACTCGACGTTTTCGTTGCTCTGTTGTTGTTTTACCACGGACGAAGACGAAGAGGAAGAAGAGGAAGAAGATTCATTCTCATCGGTAGCATCCGTCGCCGCCGCGCGAACGACCAGTCGACCAAGGAGTGATGATGACGGTGTTCTTCTTTTCAGACCTAAACTCATCTTCATTGTCTTCTTCTTCTTTGCTGCCGTTGAGAAAAAAGAGGAGGCGGAGGACGTGGAGGACGTTTCGAACGTTTTCATCATGATGTTTTAAATAATAAATAGTAAACGAAGAAGAAGATGGTATCACGCAATCAATAATGTGTGATGATGTGTAACTCGTAATAATCGAGCAGCGTTTTTGTCGCGCGTCTTCTCGCAGGAATATAATGCTATGTGTGTAAGAAGCGAGAGCTAAAGCGTTGTTTATATCTCTCTTCTCTGTTGTTATGAAGAAGAGAAAAAAGTGCTTCAATCGATTTGAATTATTCATTTTTGAATTTTTTTTGAAAAACGAACGAGATTTGAAATTCCACGTCAGCTCGTGTTTCTGGACGGAAGAAAAAAGAGGATGATGATTTTTTCGGGGGGGCAGACTCGTGCGAAAAAGTCGGCAGAAAAAAGCAAGCCGAAAGGGAAGATGAAGAAACGGAAAAGCGACGCTTCTCATGAAAAACGAGAAGAAGAAGAAGAAGAAGGAGAAGAAGGAGAGGAAGAAGAGGAATTACGACTGCCGCCTCTCCCTTCGACTCGGTTGAGCAAAGAAGCGCTGATCGATAAGTTTAAAAACTTTGAGGACGTGAAGGTGAGACCACCATCGTCATCGAGAGACGACGACGACGATATCGAGAGAGGAGAACTGAAGATGGACTTTAACAAAGTGCCGGAGATTCTGAAAGATTTCGACCGAGGAGGAAAAAACGGCGGCGACGCCGACGATGGATTCGTTGGATTTTCTTCCGACTCGGATGATAAAAATGAAGTCTTAGAGAAGAAATCGAAAGGAAAGGAAGAAGAAAAAGAAGAAGATGGTAACGATGATGATGATAAAGATATTAGTTTCGAGGAGAAACTATTATCCAACGCGGCGGATGATCGTTCGGGTAAACTGCGAATGCGGGCAGATATTGCACTCAACGAGGGAGAATACGCCGGAAAAAGCACGAGCCGAGCGAAGATGTTCGCGGACGAGGAAGAGGAATTAAGGAAGAACAATCCGCATTACGACGAAGATGTAGACCTAGACGATTTTGAGGGAGATGATTACCCCGATGAGGAAGAAGATTTTGAGAACAAAAGCATAGGATCGGCAGAAGAGGAAGAGTATTCGGACGACGAGAGCGAAGAAGAGGAAGAAAAGAACAAGAACAAGAAAGAAGGCAGCACACGAAGGAACGAATACGACAACTTTTCCGACGACGACGACGACGACGACGACGACGACGACGGGGGATGGAACATCCACGATGAAGGCGATGAAGAGATGCGCGCGGTGTTGGATTCAGCCACGCGGAAAAAAGGTAAGAGAAGGAAGAGCGATAAAGAAGCGGCAAAGATGTTCAAGAAGTTTGAGGCAGAATTGCCACGATTGAATATTTCTGACGACGAAGATGAAGATGAAGAGGACGAAGACGACGATGATGATGCAGATGCAATGGATGAAGATGACGACGAAGAAGAAGATGAACTCGGAGGTGAAGGAGGTGGAGCGAAAGACAATAGAGAAGAGGATGAAGAGGACGACGACGATGATGATGATTTTGAGGACGACGACGATGATTTTGATTACGCAGGTGCCATGGAAAAGGATGACGTGAAAAGAAAACCATCGAGTACGAAACGAGCGAGCGCACGAGACGAAGAAGAAGAAGAAGAAGACGATGAAGACGACGACGATGAAATCGAGGATGCCGCCGATCCGCGACTTGAAGAAGAACTGAAAAAGTTTGAGCTCGAAGAACAAGAAACGAAACGCTTGGCGGAGCAAAAAGCGAAAACGGAACAAAAATCAAAGTCTGTGCGCATTCAGAGAGCTCTGTGGGAGCAAATGCTCCGGATGCGGATCAAGTTGCAAAAAGGCATCGAAAACGGCATGAAAATGCCAGGTCCACTCGCCAATCAAGGTTTGCGTCGTCTCTCGGAAAGCGCAAACAAATCGCTCGACTCGCTCGCGACTACTGCAAAAGATACACTTCTCTCGATGTTGCACTTGCAGGTGTATTTGATGAAACAATTTGAAAAGACGGGCGAAGTAGACACGACCGAGGTTGCCGCGAAATTGAAAAATCTCAAACAGAAACGAGAAGAGGAGAAGAGCGACGGTGGTGTCAGCGGTCCTTTAACCTCCACGGAACAGTTTTGGAACGTGTGCGAAGCTATGCAAAACGAATTTGCGGAGTTTCGAGATTCGAGTTGCGATCGATGGCAAAGAAAATCGCAAGTGTCTTCTGGAAACGCTGGAAATTTAAAGGCGTTCAATCAAAACATCTCTCAGCAAGTCCGCGCGGCTATGCTCGCACCAGAGAAAGCCATCGATAGATCCCGCCCCGTGCTGACGCGCACAAAAAAAATTGGAGAAAACGTTCAAGTATCTCGGCTCGGTGATACTACAAATTCGGACGATTCCGACGATGAGCATTTCGATCGAGATGAAGACGGAGCGCGCCCGAACAAGAATGGTTCCTCCATGGAATCGCGCAAAGATATCGAATCGTACGACGATTTCGACATGTACGAGCAGTTACTCAAAGAGTTTCTCGAGTCTGGTAACGTCGATGGCGACGCCCCGAGGAGTGCGGCGAAGCCCGCGAAAAGAAGGAAGATTGTCGATCGCAGAGCTTCGAAAGGTAGAAAATTACGATATCACGTCCAAGAACCTCTGGTAAACTTCGTCTCTTCGATTGAAGAAGAAGTGCCGCAATGGGCGGATAAGCTATTCACGCAACTCTTCGCGAGTAAAGGATAGGGATTAGAATTAGCATAGAAAAAGGAATTAGAAAGGAGCACACACACGTACGCAGCAGTTGTAACACGTTTAAAAAAGTATTCAAGTAGTATATAGCAGACCAAAATTTGCAAACTTTTGTTAATTATTCTTTTTGTCTCTCGTACTCGTCTTCCCTTTGTTCCAACGAACCAAAAGAAAACATCTCATATTCATTTCGCCTCTTCAATCTTCTCCGCGCTTTCAATTGACTTGACAGGTCCACTCACGTGTATGAAATCGTGATGTGTCTCGGGTCGCGGCCATGGCCTAAGGTATCAAAATTCATGCGTATACAGAAGCTAAGTTGATTATGACATACCATGCTTTGGCGTCTAACGCCGTCTCCCGCGCGATGTCGAAAGATGAGATTAAGCCGTAAAACTTCCCTTCGTCGTCTGTCACGAGCAAATGGTGCAATTTATGTTTTCTCATCGTTTCTGCGGCCTCGTCTTTAGACATGTGCATGTTCACCGCGATTGGATGCGAAGTCATCACCTTTCTGACCGCCTCGTTCAAAGGCACGGATTCTAGGTACCACTGCGATACTGAAAATTTTTATCGTGAGTTCCAAGAAGAAAGAAGAAGAAAAAAATCTCTCACCGTCGGTGTGCGTGATAATCCCGTGAACTTTCTCGGCGTCGAGCTCATCGATGACAACAAGCGACCCAATCCCTGTGCAGTTTCAAAAGGTTGTCGTTGTGGTTTGAAAAAGTCAGTCGTCGTGGTGTGTGCGCGTTGCGCGCGCGTTCAGTTACGAGATTTTTGAGTCCAAGATACAAAACACAAAACACATTTTAAATAACTTTTAATGTAACAAACCACCTTTCATGACGAGCATCTCCACGCATCGTTTGATCGTATCGTTCGCTTGCGCGTGCACGACGTCGTCTTTCTTGACTGCAAACGATGCCACGCTCGGCATATTATTATTTGTTAAAAGCGTGAAAAGTGTGTGTGGTGTAAATATGTGTATATCTCTTTCTTTTTGTGATCAAAAAAAAATCGTTCGTTCGTGTATTTTTTGTTCACCATTCACCACTTTGTTTTGTTTGCCGCGCAAAACATCAAAATCAAACTTTTTCTCTCTACTTCGTTATAATAATAACAACAACAATGGCACCCCATCAACCAACCACTCCGCAATCTGCGACAAAATCTTCTTCTCCTTCTTCCGAACAACCAATCGCGTTAACTCTTGGCGTTCTCGGCGTCGGAGGGATTGGCAAAGAGTTTTTGTTTCAACTGACGGAATCGCACGTTTTGGAAGGTAAAATCGCCATCGCGTTCATCGCAAACTCCCGAAAAGAAATCAGATTTAAGACGCCGTTCGTTCCGTCCGAACACAACAGAGAGTTGTTGGAAACGTTGTTCGATGGCACGAACGATTTAGCCATTTGGGCGAAGAATTTATACGAGGTTTTGCACGTCGAGTTGGACATTGTGACTTGTTCGAGTCTGTTGGAACGTCAGAGGATTGTTTTAGACGACGTGAGTCCCTCTCTCTCGGACGACAGCAACAATCAGGACATTTCGGACGCTTTGACAAAAGAATCTTTAGACGCTGGTAATACAATTACGACGAAACCGTGGAAAAAAGGACGGTATTGCATCGTCGACATGACATCGTCCGATGAAATCGCGGAGTTATATCACGTGTTTTTGGCGTTGGGCGTGCATATCGTAACTCCGAACAAGAAGTGTAACTCCGGGCCGACGGCGCGAGATCAGAAGTGCAGAGGGTTGAGTTCTATGAGTTGGTCCACGGCGAGTTGGTTTTACGAGGCGACGATTGGCGCTGGTTTACCAATCATATCGACTTTAAGAAACCTGACGAGTAGCGGCGACGAGGTGTACCAAATCAAAGGCGTTTTTAGCGGCACGATGTCCTATTTGTTCAACACTTTCGACGGGTCGACGCCGTTTTCTGAGGTTGTAAAAACAGCCAAGAAACTCGGGTATACGGAACCAGACGCGCGAGAGGACTTGAACGGCCAAGACGTTGCGCGAAAAGTGGTCATCGCGGCCAGAGAGTCCGGCTGGCTGGACGCGTCCATCGAAAAGACGTCGATTGAATCGTTGGTACCGGAAGAGTTGAGAGCGTGTTCCTCGGAGGAGTTTGATGACAAGTTTGGAAAATTGTACGACACCGTCATTGCGCAAAAGTTCGCGGACGCGAAGAAGAGGGGAAACGTGTTGCGATTTTGCGGAAGCGCGGATTTACGAACGAAAGAGCTGAAAGTAGAACTCATGGAGTTTCCGATGTCTCACGCGTTCGCGAATTTACAAGGAAGCCAAAACGTCGTCGAGATTGAATCGAAGAGGTATAACCCGACCGATTCGTGTTGTTTAACGATTTCCGGCCCAGGCGCCGGGGCGGCAGTCACCGCGGGTGGTGTGTTAGGGGACGTCGCGAAACTCGTCGCGCGATTAGGAGACGTGGAAGTTTTGGTTTAATTTGCCGTGCGCCGCAGCTGTTTTCATTGAATTCTACAAATGTGTACATATATATTTATCAGGAATGACTACTTCTACAACCTCTCTAAGCCGCGACATCGCTACGTTCAAACTCCAACGGCATCAACTCTCTATTAGTATTTAATCCCTCTCCTTCTTCTTCCGCTAATTCTATTCCTCCTCCCCATCTCCTGGCCCTCCTCCTACTGTTACCGACGAAACAATAAAAACATGCACCTAAAGTCTCCGCGACTTCTGTTTTGTTCGGATGCACAAAAATAAACACCAACGCGTGGAAAAAGCCTTGCAAATTCTTCAAGATCACGTGCGTGATGGCTAGATACACGTTCACGTCGGGTTTCTCGTATTGGAACAAGTTCTCTAAACGCATGAACGTTCCCGGGATATTCGTAATGATTTGAATAATCGGATACGCCGCTAACGCGTACACTAAACTCTCCGCTTTCTTCACCGCGCGTTTCGAGGCTGCTCGCGAGGTGGAACTCTCGTCCCTCTCTTCCTCCTCCATAACGTCCACTTTCGCCCAATCTCCGTCTTCGTTATAATCATCATCTTCTTCTACTTCTTCTACCACAACGTTCGCGTTCATCCTGCTCTCCATCAAAAACGTTCTCAACGTTCTCAACGTCTTGAAAATCTTCACCCAAATGTACGTGTTTGCAGTCATAATCACCCAAATTGGAAGATAAAAGAGCATAAACCTCGCCGTCACCGCCAACTGAGTGCCGTCGTTTTTGATGTGACACTTACCGATTCTCGCGTCGCCGTACAAATTTCGAAACAACGGCAAGACGGACAACGCCACGGACGAGAGGAAAATGACCACAAAATAGTACTTCACGTCTCTCGTTTCCCGTCCGCTTTGTTTCTTCACGACTAAGCTGTACGTGAAATGCGACATCGATATCGACCACATCGCCGTTTGCATCGAAAACAGCTGTATAAAAAATCCTTGCGCTCGGCACCCCAACGGCGTCGAGTAATTACTACCACTACTACTCATCAACTCCTCCAACTTGGTCGTATCGAACGATAACACCGAGACGCAATATCCAAAATCCGCCACGGCGAGCATGTAAATCAATCGAGCCGCTCTCGATTGTCTCGTCGATGGCGCCAAAACGAGCACGTTTAGAAGAATAAACACACATCCAATCAAACTCAAAGAAGCGGTCGAGACGTTCGCCTCGTGTAAAGCTTCTCTCGATTTTTTCGAGAAGATTAAACCAGTCACGGTCATCTTCTTCTTCTTCTTCTCCTCCTTCTCCTCGGTCGTCTCGTCGCGCTCGTCTTCTT
>Ga0213868_10004370_pt1 | contig 12913 bp, 14 predicted proteins | sample PICome_9_FD_160087 | JGI IMG/M metagenome (GOLD analysis project Ga0213868, IMG submission 160087) | Coastal seawater microbial communities near Pivers Island, North Carolina, United States - PICO127 | ecosystem: Environmental > Aquatic > Marine > Coastal | place: USA: North Carolina...
GTGAATACTTTGAATTGCAAGCCGACGTTTAACGTCAATTGCATCCATTTCAAGGTTATAGTCAAACTCACTGTAAGCAGATTTCTCAAGATGTATGTCTAATCCTTCAGTGAATAGTTGGTCTAGAACCTTACTGTTATTTAATGCTTCGGAAAGCAAATCATCTTTCTCTACATTTATAGCATATATATTCATATTGAACTCCCGGTTTAGGTTAGAAAAGAACATCCTTATTGGATGATCTATTAGCACCCTACAAAGCAACCCGAAGGTGCTTTATGAGATGCCATGTTGTGTTAATGAAGAACACTTACAGAAAGCCGTAGAAGACGGCTTGGTGAGGCATAGTGTTATAGCGATGAGAGAAACATAAGAGTCACTACGAGACTGATAGATACCATATGAACAGCCAACCTGCACCCCAAAGACGTACATAAGTATACCTTGTGTATACTTATGTACCCTTTGGGGATATAACGGAAGCCATGAGATGTCTTCGAAGCACCGAAGACAGCGAAACTTCCGTGAAGTTACCCGATGTATTTTCGGGGGGGGTGTCGAAAATACATCGGGTAGATGTATATAATAATAACTCATATGCGGTGGAGTTAATCCGCTTTTCAAAGGTTAAATTCTCGGGATACCCCTTATAGGGGAAAGTAAAAAACTTTTTTCTATTCCTGACTTAGCAATGGTAATCTCAAATAGCCGTTAAGTTGGTTGCAGGGCATTTCCCATGATGACAAGCATGGTTTGATGACGGATACTATAGATGTCCCTGCTAAAGTAAAGTCAAGTTCTGCATCACTCGATTGATACTTCTTGGCTGAGAGGCTTGCTACCTCATGGACACATCATAGACACATCATAGTATCTTTAAGTAATCATATAAACACATACAGGTTTTGGTGAACCTTACATGCCCACTAGCGTATTCCGTTGAATGCCCTAGATACATAAAGGGAAAGCAACGGAATCGAAAGGTTCGTTACTGTTTATATGATTACTTAAAGATGCTTTTTTGTTTTATTTAAAATACTTTAAGTTGTACTTAAAGATAGGAGGGCGCATGCCAAAGAAAGACGATCCGGCTGGACATCTGAAAAAATTTGCTTGGAAACCGGGGGAGTCTGGAAATCCAAACGGAAGACCACTTGGCTCTAAAAATAAATTAAAGTTAACCAAAGAGGCATTTGAAGAAGTTGCTGGTATATCTCCGGGTGAGATGTTAGCAATGATAGCTCAACGACAGTTTGCACAGAAAACTGCTGCAGGTGACGCTATGGCTATTAAAGCTATTACTGAAGCTAACAAATATATTGAACCAACACAAGACGCTAAGACCGCTGCTGAAGAAAAAATTGAAGAACTTTCTGAAGACGAGTTGTTAGCACGTATACTTGAGCTAACTGACGAAGCGTTGGACGAGTCGAAACATTAGGAGATATTATGAATTATATGAATAGCAGTCCATTTAGACATGGACCAATGGGCATGCGTAATCGTAGACCTGCTGAGCGACCAACATTTAGAGGAGGACCTTATCCAAAAGATAGTCCGTCACCAATATATGGTCCCGGAAAACCTTTTCCAAAAGGACAAGAAATAAGATACACTCCTATGATTGCTCAAGCATATAAGCCGGGGTATCCAACAGAGATGGATTATTTAAGCGACCCATACCGTGAAATTGATCCCGGTAGTTTATTATTCCCTGACAGTCCATACGACAATGCAGATGAACATGAGTACATGCATGATATGGATTATGGGCGTGGTCCTTTATACTTTGGATAAATTATGTCAAAAACTAAAGAAGCCTCTAAGCTGTTAGCTGAACTTGAAAAGAGGAAGAGGTGGGAGCATTGGAAAAATAATCCCGAAGCATTCTTTGAAGATTGCTTACAAATATATCCGAAAGATGCCTCGCTAGGATTAATACCGCTTAAGATCAATAGTGCTCAAAAGTTAGTTGTTGAAGCTCTTGACCAACAAATGAAAGATACTGGGTATGTTAGATTAATTATATCTAAGTATCGTCAAGCAGGATTTTCTACAATAAGCTCTGCGTATATATTCCACAGAGCATTGTTCTATGGTAATACAAAAGCTGTAATCATATCGTTAGACAAGCCGACAACTGAAAGTATTTTTAGTATGTCGCAAACATTTTGGGCTGAGCTGCCTAAAGACATACAACCAGCGTTAGACAAATCGAACGTTCGTGAAATGAGCTTCCAAGAGAATGGAAGTAAGTACAGGGTGTGGACTGCGGGTGCAGACAACCCGGGACGTGGAACAACAAACACTTGTTTGCTGGCTGATGAGGCTGCGTTTTGGTTAAACGGTGAGAGAATACTTGCCGGTATGTTTCAGTCTATCGCACTGCTACCGGGAAGTATTATTATCATCAATAGTACATCACACGGTGCGCAGGGTATTTACTATGAGTTATGGAACAAAGCAGAAAAAGGTGAAGGTATATTTAAACCTTTATTCGTTCCATGGTATCTACAAGACGAATATACATTAGACTCACCTGATGCCTTAGAGTTTACATTAGAAGAGAAGAAACTAAAAGAACAGTACAATCTGACCGATGGTCAAGTGTATTGGAGGCGTATCAAAATATCTGAAACGTCTACTTCAACATTTAAACAAGAATATCCGTTTACTGCTGAAGAATCTTTTATACAATCTGGCTCTAGTGTGTTTAGCAAAGAAACGCTAGACAAATATTTGCCAATGTCACCAGAATCTATTAGAGAATACAATGAGCCTTTTAGTTCGTTTGATGAGTCACAAGAAGGTTCTCTACAAGTTTGGAACGCACCTAAGAAAGATGATAAGTATATTATCGGTGCTGACGTAGCTCTTGGTGTTAAGGGTGACTACTCAGTAGCTACTGTTTTAAATCAAGACAGAGAAGTATGTGCAATTTATAGAAGCAATAGAATTGATCCAGTGAGCTACGGCAAAATGATATTCTATCTTGGCAGATGGTATAACAATGCTTTAGTATGTCCTGAGAGCAACTCTATTGGTTTAGCTACAGTACAACAATTGTTTGGCATGAACTATCCAAACATATATCAACAAAAGAAAACAGCTAACACAGCTGGTGATAATGTGAATCATTTAGGTTTTAAGACTACCATGTCTACAAGACCGCCAATCATATCTAATCTAAGACGAATGATTGAAGATGAAGACATTACAATTCCTTCTAGTATTTTGCTAGAAGAATTAAGAAACTTTATTATTACAGAGTCTGGCAAAGCAGAAGCTTCTACTGGGCATTACGATGATATGGTTATGTCACTTGCTATTGCTTGTGAAGCTTACAGAACACATGGTCACGCTTTAACTAACAAATCGTTTAGTTGGGGTGAGATGAATACATTATATAAGCAGCCAGATACTAAGTGGTTGTAAGGAGATTTTATGGGAGTTAGTTTTAATACTGCAAGTAAAAGAAACTATGCTATGCCAAAACAAGCAAATGATTATTTGGAAAACAAATACAAAGACAATTTGTTGCGTCAAATAAAATATTATGAAGGGTCTGATAGTTTATTAGAACAGGATAATTTTTACCCTTTTTATGAATATGACAACATAGAACCATCTGATTATATAAATTATTCTGGTTTTGCGCCACGTGGTGCTGAAGAAGTATATATAAATAATTTAGATATGGTAGGAGAACAAGTTACTCCAGCTGCACCTTTGTCTGCTGCAATTGATCCTAAAGACCCTCAATCTTTAGCTAGAAAAAAAATGCTTGATAAAATTGCTGCAGAAGAAGCCTTAAAACAAACAGCACGTGAACAACAAATGGCTGATTTTTATAGTGACAGAATGGCTAGAACTGGTTTACACGAAGCAATACACTCAACAATGCTTGACCGTAGAAAAGGAGCTTATCCAAACGCAATAAATCAAATGTTGAAAGGAACTTCTGAATTAGGAGTAGGCGGTAGTACAACTAATTTTTTGGGGGAAAGAATATACGGTCCACCTAATATAAATAATCAATATGTTGAATCTATGTTTGACCCATACTTTGAGCAAAACGAATTAATTACACAAGATTTAACAGAAAGATTAATGTCGCAACCAGATTATCCATTTATGTCTGAAGGAATGATGAAGCCACCTGCTGTTAGACCTACTTATAGTTATAGCACTTGGAACATGGACAAGCCGGGTGGACCAATGACAGAAGATGGAATTGGAAGTTTTGTTCATAAAGTAACTCAACCATTTTATGAGCAACTAGAAAGAGATGCTGAAAAAGGTTATATACAAGATTCGGTGTATGCAACACCATCACACTTGTGGGGAATTAGAACACAAGGCACTTAACAGAGAGAGCGAGAATGAAAACAGAAATCGAAAAGATTGATGACGATGCGTTGATAGAGTCAATTGATCGTCACATGCGGAATGCTACTGGTGGCAATACTAATTCATCAGACGTAACAAAACGCAGAGAAAATGCAGTATATGAAATGAGTTTAGAAGCACAAGGCGATTTAAAACCGCAAGGTGTTTCTAAGATTGTATCCTCCGACTCAGCTGAGATTGCCGAGGGATATACAGCACTATTAACAAAATTATTATTAGACAATAATAAGTTGGCTTTATTTACACCGTATAGCAATGACATGGCTGCAGTTAAAGCGTCCCAGATTGCATCGGATGTTGTCAACTATTGTTTATTCAACTCAAATCCTGATGGATGGTCCAAACTTTCCACGTGGATAAAGTCAGCAGTTGTATTTGGTAATAGTGCCCTTACATGGGGATGGGAAGAGCATTACGATTATGTTGTTGAAGAATACGAAACAATTGAAGAAGGCGTATTAGACCAGATTCTTTCTGACCCAAATGTTGAAGTTATTGGTGATTTGTTAGTTAATGATGAGCCAACTATGAATCCAGATGGAACAAGTTACTATTCATTTGTAGATGTAAGACTTCGTAGAAAGATTGACAAGTCTGGAGTTAAGTTAAGAACTATACCGCCTGAATCATTTCTTATTGATCGTGCAGCGTCTTCAATAATTGATGCAACATTTGTTGGAATCGTTACTGAAATGACACGCTCTGACGTTAGACGAACATGGTCTGACCAAGACATCGACTTTGATGAAATTGGAGAAGAGTCTACTGTTAGGTCATCTGGTTTTTCATATGAAGCATTTGCAAGAAAAGATGCAGGTGGCATACAGAACTGGGTAACTAACAATGATGACGATGAAGATGAAGCTAATATAAGCATTACTGTTGTTGAATGTTGGATTCGTTCTGACAGAGATGGTGATGGCATTGCTGAGCTTAAACACGTTATCAAAGCAGGCAACACTATTTTAGAAGAAGATGATGTAGCATATGTTCCAGTAGCAGTACTTAATCCTATTGAAATACCTCATGAGTTTTATGGATTGTCACTTCTTGATATGGCTCGCCCACAAACACAAGCAACTACAGCAATCCTAAGAGGATTTGTAGAGAATGTGTATTTTGGTAACTACGGCAGAACATTAGCAGACCCCAACGTTGTAGATTTTTCAGCATTACAAAACCCTGTACCAAAGCAGATTATTCCTACTAATGGAAATCCTGCAGCAGCAGTACAGCAACTCCAGCCAGAGCCAATGAGTGCTGGTACAACTGGAATGTTAGAATTCCTGGGGCTTCAAAAAGAGCAATCTACAGGTTTAAGTAAAACAGCTATGGGTTTAAATGATACGTTATATGTATCTGGTAACTCTGAGCAAAAAATGGCAGGTGCACAAAACGCTGCACAAATAAGAGTAGAACACATTGCACGTAGATTTGTAGAAACAGGTATCAAAGACTTATGCCGTGGAGTGCTTAGAGAAATGAAAAGCAATCTTAAGAATCCTACAATGTATAAGACAGACAAAGGTTATGCATCACTAACTCCACAAGAGTTACAAATGATGCCCGGCAATATGGACTTAGATATTCAGGCTAACATTGGAGAAAATTCAAACTCTTCTTTGGCTGAGAAGTTAATACAGCTTACACAGTTATTACCACAAATGGCACAAAGCGAAACTTCTGAAGCGTTTATTAATCCAATGTCATCTTACAACTTAGCTTTAGATATCCTAAAGAATATGGGTATGGACCCAACTAGATTCTTAAACGATCCATCTACTCAAGAGTTTCAACAAGCCCAACAAGAAGCACAACAAAAGAAAAAACAAAAACAAAATTTAAAAGAACAAGCAGAACAAGCAGCTATTCAATTAGAACTTGCTTCTCAAGAAGCCAATATTAGTTTAATAAAGGCTGAGGCTGATAATAAAAAGATTGACAACAAACGTCAATTGTTACAAGCAGCTGATAATTCTAATAGAGAGTGGGCAGAGCTTGCTGTCAAAGCTCAAAAAGATGGTGCACAAGTGCCTTCACAGCCTCCAACTGATTTCTTGTCTTTATATCAAGACACTGAAGAATCAGAACAGATAGAAGCTGAACAAAAAAGAATGATGCAAGAACAACAGATGATGCAGGAGCAACAATATGCCCAACAAAACAATGTTGATAGCGGAAGCTATTGATAGAATTAAAGAGCTAGCTTCCGAAAGTGAAGACATGGATATTCTTGTAAGTTCTGAAGCAGCTTTAAAAACTTTAGGTATACTCCAGAGAATTGGTTTTAAAAGTATATCTATAGATCAATATCTAAACATGTGAGATGACAGATGAGTAATTATAAAAGACAACCAGCTTATAAAACTGGAGACAATGGCAAACCAAAAAAAGTATCGCCATATGATGATGCACAAAGAGTTCTCAACAAAGGCTATCAGTGTACAGAAATAAAAGATACTATGACTATGGTAACTGAAGATATACTTAATGCACTGTTTCGTGAATGGTTAGAAACAAAACATTTCGAAACAGAACGCAGAGAGTTTATTTATAAGTTAGCAATAAGTCAAGGTGCTGTAATGAGCAATATAGAAAACTCTATTATGGCAAAAGACAATAAAGTTCAACAAACTAAAGGTGATGAATGATGAATGAAGATAACCTAAAAAGAGCATTAGATAAAATTGATATTCAAATAGAAGCAACAATTGCTGTACTCTCTGGAGGGCGCAGCATGAACGGCAACTCATTTGATTTTAATAATTTAATGGAAACTAAAAAGCATATAGAAAGCTTACTTGCAGCTAAAGCAACAAAGACAAGCAAGAAATGATAAGAGGTTTTATTACAAACCTTTGATGAATGTTTGATGACAGAGAGTTGTAATAAACTCTCTTATTTATAGGAGACAATATGTCAGAAACAAACAACGAAGCTACCCAATCGGATGAGTCGAACGTTACTGATTTCGATTTCGATGCATTGGCGGATGAAGTTTTAGGTATAGAGCCTGAAGCGGCTACCCAAGAAAGCAACGAAGCGACAGAAGAACTCGAAAGTGATGATCCACACACGGACGAGGACGCTGATGAAGTTGATGAAGCAGAGGATGATAACATAGAGGATGAAGAAGAAGAGGAGGATGAGTCTACAGAAGACGCTACCCAACAATCTGAATCGGATGACTTAGGTGAGATTGATATGGACTTTAATGTTCCCGTGAAAGTTGACGGAGAAGAGTTTGAAGTTACCATGGAAGAGCTTGTCGCAAACTATCAAACAAAGCAGAGCCAGTCAAAAAAAGGGGATGAACTAGCAAAGCAGGCAAAGATTCTCGATGAAACTAGAGAACAGGCTGAGATTTATGCAAGAGTAAATGCAGAGTTACTGCAACGAGAAGATGCTAAAGACCAAAGCGTTTTGAAACATCTTCAAGCGCAAGTTGACAAAGCATTTGAGGAAGACGACTTCCAAGCAAGCAAGCTAAACAATAAACTTAGTAAAGCGAAAGAAGAGTACGCCTCGAGAAAACAAAGTCGAGACAATTTAATGGATGGCATGGTTCAGCAAATGAATCAACAACAAATAGAACAATTTGAAAAACAAGTCGAACATTTTAATAAAATGGTTCCTGACTTAATTCCAGATTGGTCTGAAGATGTTGCTATGGCAAATAGAAAATTTGCTTTAGACATTGGCTTAGACGAGCAAACGGTTGATACAATGACTGACCCAATGATGGTAAAAGCAATCGATAATTTTAGAAGACTTTCTGAAAACTCTGATAAAGGAACAGCTAAACGCAAAAAGACTCCAGTTAAACGAGTGCCTACTAAAAAACCTGTGGCTGCTAAAAATAAAAAATCCAATAAGGTGGACGCTGCCAGAAAGAATGTTAGTAAAGGAAGGGCTTCTGAGAAAGACCAGTCAATCCTTTTTAATAATGTAATTGATAACATTTTTGATGAAAGTTAGACCTTACTAACCATAGGAAATATAATGGCTACAAACTTTACAACTAGTACGCAGGGCGGTCAACGAGAAGACCTAGCGAACTGGATATCAACAATTTCTCGTGATATGACACCTTTTGTGTCATCTATCGGCAAGGGTAAAGCGACAGCTACTCTACACGAGTGGTCAACAGACACCTTAGAAGCAGCAGGGCTACAAGCAGCAGCTGAAGGTTCTTCTTTCGCAGAAAGCGCTTCACCTGTCGTACAACGTCTAACTAACCGCACACAAATCTTTACTAAAGGTATCCGTGTGTCAGGTACGTTAGAGTCAGTAGATAAGGTCGGTCGTAAGTCAGAATTCAAATACCAAACTGAAAAGCGTGGTAAGGAAATGGCTCGTGACGTAGAAGCATGGATGCTTTCGACTAACGTATCTGCTGTACAGGGCGGTTCAGCTTCAGGTAACATTCAAGCTGCTGCTCGTAAAATGGGTGCTTATCAAGCATACAGTACTGTCAACATCGTTGCTGGTACTGCTGCTGCAGCTACTGGAACTGGAGCCGTAACAGGTGCTGGAGACGGTTCAAACGTTGCAGTTGCACAAACAGCTCACACTAACGCTAACGTTACACTAGCTGATATCAATGAAATCTTACGTCAAATTAATGGCGTAACTTCAGTAGCTCCAAACAAGCTAATGATGTCAACTACTAACAAAGTTAGATTCTCTGACTTGATGACAGGTACTACTAATGTACGTAGAAACATTGATGAAAGAGGCAAGCTTCGCCAATCAGTTGACTTATATGAGTCTGACTTTGGTGATGTTGAGCTTGTACACAACTATCTAATGGGTAACACTGAGATTTTTGTATACGATCCTTCTACAATGTCAATGGACACACTTCGCCCAATGCACTTTCGTGACATTAGTGAAGACGGTGACTCACTACGTTCTTACATGGTACAAGAAATTACTTTCTGTGCAAAAGCACCGACAGGTAATGGTGTCATTCTAGACGTTACTGCGTAACATCATTAACCCCCTGCTTACATAGAGGGGGTTATATTTTATAAGGAGATTAATATGCCATACGGACCGGGAACATACGGAAACAAACGAGGAAGACCACCAGCCAAAAAGAAAAAGGGGAAAAAGAAATAATGAAATCACCAGCATGGACAAGAAAAGAAGGTCAAAGTCCTTCAGGTGGTTTGAATGCTAAAGGTAGAGCTAGTGCAAAAAGGCAAGGCTCTAACCTTAAAGCACCTTTAGGAAAAGGTACAAACCCTAGGCGTGTATCGTTTGCTGCAAGATTTGCAGGAATGAAAGGACCTATGAAAGATTCTAAAGGCAGACCAACAAGAAAAGCATTAGCTCTCAAGAAGTGGGGCTTTGGCAGCGTAGAGGCTGCTCGTAATTTTGCTAACAGACACAAAAAGAAAAAATAGGAGTAGACAATGGCTAAAGGTTTATATGCAAACATTCACGCAAAAAGAAAAAGAATAGCAGCTGGCTCTGGAGAAACTATGAGAAAGAAAGGAGCTAAAGGAGCACCAACAGCTAAACAATTTAAACGTGCAGCTAAGACTGCAAAGAAAAGGAAATAAAATGGATAACGACTACAGTTTTGATTTAAGGTCACAAGTTAGTAAAGACGGTGCTGGCGTTACTCAAGATGTCAGTGAGCATCTTGAATGGGCTAAGCATATGAGAGAAATAACTAAAAGTGCTTACAGACAAAAAGTAGATACGGGATTCAAACCTTTTTGTAACATACCCGATTCAGTTGCTTTAGATATTATGAGTAAATATCATATTAATATTCATAGTGGCAATTGCACAAAAGATGACTTCAAAGTTGTCAAATCAATCATTAAAAGAGATTATCCTCAGTTGATGTATTTTCATTAGGAGATCAAATGGTTACTATTATAGACCAAGTTACTTTACGAACAGGAGTAGCTGACTGGCTTAACAGGTCAGATTTAACTGATGCTCAAATAGACGACTTCGTTGCTATAGGCGAAGCAAGGGTTTACGAAGAATTGCGAGTGCCACCTTTAGAGGTAGTACAATCTTTTACAGTTACTGCAACAAATTCAAGCATTATTATTCCAGCAGGATTTATTGAAATAATAGAACTTCAACTTGATGGCGGAGCAGATAAAGACGATGATGTAATACTAAGCAGAGTAGATTCAAAAACATTTAGTAACAATAAAATTAAACATGCCTATACAAGACAGGCAGGTAACTTTTTGTTAACAGATAATGAGGGCGAACAATCAGCAGGCGGTACATATGTAATGACATATTACAAAGCTGGTGACTCTATTGGAACGTATTCATCAACAGCAACCACGGCAGGTAACTTTGTTGTTGACAAATATTACAAAATTGCTGTTGCAGGTAATACCTCATTCACAGGAATAGGTGCTGCAAATAATAATGTTGGTACAATATTTAAAGCCACAGGCGTTGGTTCTGGAACTGGAACTGCTTATCAAGAAAGCGTTCCTTGGATACTTGGTACTGAATTTGAAACAATTTTATATGCAACATGTCAAGTTGCATCAATATATTTAGGCGATGTAGAAATGGAACAAAAATTTAACGAATTAACTGCTAATAAAATTAGCGCATTAAATCAAAAAGAAATTAGAGCGAGCATGAAGGGCAGTGCATTTTCTGCACAATTTAGTACGCCTTTATTATAGGAGATACATATGGCAAGAAATTCCTTTTACGAAGGTGATATAGGTACTGAAGTTGCTATAGATACTTCTGCTACAGAGGCTGCTGCTTCTGCAACGGCTGCAGCAGCTAGTGCTAGTACAGCATCTACTCAAGCTAGTAATGCAGCTACAAGCGCAACTAGTGCAGCAGCTTCTTACGATTCGTTTGACGATAGATATTTAGGAGCTAAATCATCTGCCCCTTCTACAGATAATGACGGAGATGCTTTAACAGCCGGGGCATTATATTGGAATACTAGTTCTGACCAGATGTTTGTTCGAGAAGGTTCTTCTTGGATAGCGATCAAACCTACATCAACCGAACAAGGACATATTAATACTGTATCTGGCATTCAAGCTAATGTTACTACAGTAGCAGGTATATCAAGTGACGTTACAACTGTTGCTGGTATATCAAGCGATGTTGCAGCAGTAGAAAATATTGCAGCTAATGTTACAACAGTTGCAGGTATTGCAAGCAATGTAACTAGTGTTGCAGGTAATGCTACAAATATTAATGCAGTTGCTGGTAATGCAACTAATATTAATGCAGCAGGAGGTCATGCAACTACAGCTTCTACTAAAGCAACTGAAGCAGCTTCAAGTGCTAGTACAGCTACAACAAAAGCTAGTGAAGCAGCAACGTCTGCTACAGATGCAGCTTCAAGTGCTACAGCAGCATCTTCAAGTGCAAGTGGTGCAGCTACAAGTGCAACAAACGCAGCAGCAAGCGCAGCAAGTGCTGCAGCAACATACGATAATTTTGACGACAGATATTTAGGCGATAAATCAAGCGCACCTACTCTAGATAATGATGGAAACGCATTAGTTGTAGGAGCTTTGTATTACGATTCAACTGATTCAGCAATGAAAGTTTATACAGCTTCAGGTTGGATTGCTACTTCAAGCGCAACATTAGCTACAATGGAAAGATTTGTATTTACTGCTACATCTGGGCAAACAGTATTTACTGGAGCAGATGCTGGTGGTGATACATTAGCTATTGTTGTTGGTGCAGAAATAATTACACTTAATGGTGTAGTATTAGAAGTTACAGCAGACTATACAGTCACTACTTCTACAGTTACATTAAATTCAGGCGCTGCTGTAGGTGATGAGCTTAACGTATATGCTTTTGGTAACTTTGAAATTGCAAATCATTACACAAAAACTCAAGCTGACGCATTATATGATGCTAAAGCTAGTTTAAGTGGTGCAGCATTTACTGGTGCTATTACAACTAACAGCACTTTTGATGGCAGAGACGTTGCTACGGATGGAACTAAATTAGACGGTATTGAAGCAAATGCTACTGCCGATCAAACTAATGCTGAAATTAGAGCAGCTGTAGAAGCAGCTTCAGACTCTAACGTATTTACAGACGCTGACCATACTAAATTAAATGCTATAGAAGCTAATGCTACAGCAGACCAAACTAACGCTGAAATTAGAGCCGCAGTAGAAGCGGCTAGTGATTCTAATGTCTTTACTGATGCAGATCATTCCAAGTTAAATGCAATTGAAGCAAGTGCTGATGTAACTGATACCACCAATGTAACTGCTGCTGGTGCTTTGATGGACTCTGAGGTTACAAATCTTGCTCAAGTTAAGGCATTTAACAGTAGTGATTATGCTACTGCTGCTCAAGGCACATTAGCTACAAATGCTCTGCCTAAAGCTGGTGGCACTATGACAGGTAATCTTGACTTAGGTGATAATAATAAATTGTTAATTGGTACGGGTAATGATTTAGAAATATATCACGATGGCTCAAATTCTTATATTGTAGATAACGGAACGGGAAA
>Ga0213868_10004372_pt1 | contig 12913 bp, 11 predicted proteins | sample PICome_9_FD_160087 | JGI IMG/M metagenome (GOLD analysis project Ga0213868, IMG submission 160087) | Coastal seawater microbial communities near Pivers Island, North Carolina, United States - PICO127 | ecosystem: Environmental > Aquatic > Marine > Coastal | place: USA: North Carolina...
TAAAGGAAATAAATTAGACAGAAAAGCGATTAACAGTTTAAGTCGCATCAAAAACGGCCAAACAATAATTATTTCTGATATTGAAGTAATAATCCCCTCAAACCCGAGTTATAAATTGAAACAAACGTCGCCAATATCGATTACGTTAAATTAATCATCCCGAAGATGAAAAAAGGATTTTTTATTTTACTACTACTTGTTGCGTTGCATTCTAATTCCAGTTGGTCACAAGCAAACCTTCTCAATGCTAAAGTCCCTCAGGAAGTAGGCATGCAAGTAGTTGAAAATCAATCTCCTATTGCATACGGTTATATAGATGACCGTGATGTTCTTTGGTCAAAAACGATATGGGAAATTATCGATCTCAATGAGCGAATTAACTTTCCCTACTACTATCCGACAATCAATAACGGTTTATTGTCGAACAACCGAAAGTCCTTGTTCAGAATTTTATACGACAATATTGCTTCTGGTGAGATTACAGAAATTTATTCTACCTCTTATTTTATTGAAAGTGAAAAATTGACCTTTGAGGATTTGACAGATATTTTGGTTTCTAGAAATTTATCTGCAGAAGGAATATCAAAGTCTAATGCTGGTGAGCAAGTTTCAGAAGACGATTACGATACTTATAAAATTGAATCAGATAAAATAGTTCAATACCGTATCAAAGGGACCTGGTTTTTTAATAAACGCTTAGGAGAATTAAAGTACAGACTTTTGGGAATTGCTCCTGTAGCACCGGATGTTTCTACTCTAAGTCAAGGTCCAGAGGCAATGAAAGATGCCCTAGTGCCTTTGTTTTGGATTTGGTTTCCAGATGCACGAGAAGCTCTTGCAAATAATGGGGTATTCAATACCAGAAATTCTTCACAACCGATCACCTTCGATCATATGTTAAACTCTCGACGCTTTAACGCGAATATTTACCGAGAAGAAAATGTATATGAAGACCGTCAAGTGAATGAATACATATACGAAGATGCGCTCCGTCAGCTTTTAGAGTCAGAACGAATCAAGTCTGAAATTAGAGATTTTGAGCAAGATATGTGGAGTAACTAAAAAGCATAAAAAAAACGAAAAAACGCTATTGGAAACAGTAGCGTTTTTTTTTGGGTACTTTTGAAATTATGATTGACTCTATTTTAGTAGGATACGGTTTAGCAGGCTTCAATATTGCTTGGCAAATGAGTCAGCATCAAAAAGATTTTTTGATTATTTCCGATCCCGCTTTTAAGGGCGCAAGCACGAACGCAGCAGGAGTTTGCAATCCTACTGTTCTCAAAAGGTATACAATGGCATGGAATGGAATTGACTTCCTCAATTTTGCTATAGCCTATTACAAAAACATTGAATCGGAGCTTAATAATCAGTTTTTTTATCCGCTTCCAATTCATCGTATTTTTTACAAACAGGTAGAACAAAACGATTGGATCGTTGCCTCACAACGAGACGGTTTTACTTCCTTTTTAACGCCAAAACTAATTCACAAAACAACGACAGCCTTAAAAAATAAAGCAGGATATGGAATTGTCGAGAAGCTTGGTAAATTGGAAATCAACATAATTCTCCAAAGATTTAAAGAAACACGCAGTCCAAATGAATTTTTAAATGAACCCTTCGATCCCTCATCTCTTATAATTTCAAAGAACTGCATTGAGTATAAAGGTATTCTTGCTAAAAGAATTATTTTTTGTGAAGGCTTTGGTCTAAAACAAAACCCTTGGTTTAACTACCTACCAATGGTAGGTTCAAAGGGAGAATATTTAATCATCAAAGCTCCCAAATTATCTAGAAGTCAAATCATCAAAGGGTCTGTATTTATATCTCCTATGGGGGAAGATTTGTTTTGGGTAGGTGCTAGTTTTTCTCGGCAAGACAAAACAAATACACCAACAGCAGAAGGAAAAAAATGGTTGGTCGATAAACTCAATACATTACTTAACACCCCTTATGAAATAGTTAAGCATGAGGCCGCTGTAAGACCCACAGTTATCGACCGAAGACCGCTGTTGGGAGCCCACCCTTCACATCCCAATATGTTTATTTTTAATGGTCTAGGAACAAGAGGTGTGCTTATGGCTCCATTATTGTCCAAATGGCTATTTGAATCTATAAACGAGGGAAAACAAATTCCGAATGAAGTAGCAATTAACCGATTTGAAAGCTATTTTAGCAATCCAAAATAAATCATGCTCAACGCACATCAAATTACAGTAAGTTTTGGAGGAGAAACTCTCTTTGATGCCATTTCCTTTCGTCTTGGCAAAGGGGATCGAGTTGGACTGATTGGAAAGAATGGCGCAGGAAAATCGACGCTATTGCGATTGATGTCACAAGAAAACACACCGACTTCAGGAACCTTTGTTTTTGAGAAAAACTGTAAAATAGGATATTTACCGCAGGACTTGGACTTTGAACATGGCAGAACAGTTTTAGAAGAAGCCTATCTCGCCTTTGAAGAAATCAAATCTATTGAGTCACGGCAAGAAGCGATTCATCAATTCATGGAAACTACTCAGGATTTTGAAAGTCAATCCTATTTTGATCAATTAGATGAATTGAATGAGCTTAATACGCGCTATGAAATGATCGGCGGCTATCATTATCAAGTACAAACAGAAAAAATTTTGTTGGGCTTAGGGTTTAGTATGAGTGATTTAAACGCCCCTTCAGACACGTTTTCTGGAGGGTGGAGAATGCGTATTGAGTTAGCAAAATTACTCCTCAGAGACAACGATATTTTGCTTTTGGATGAACCTACGAATCACCTTGACATTGAATCCATTATTTGGTTAGAACAATTTTTAAAGAAATTTAAAGGAGCCCTGGTTTTAGTTTCTCACGACAGAATGTTTTTAGATCAGGTTACCAATCGCACCATTGAAATTGTCCAACAGCGGATTTTTGACTTTAAAAAGTCTTATTCTAAATACATGATTTTTAGAGAGGAGCTTAGAACTCAACAGTTGGCTGCTCAAAAAAATCAAGAAAAAGAAATTCAGCAAACTGAAAAATTAATCGAGCGCTTTAGGGCCAAAGCATCCAAGGCGAGCATGGCGCAATCATTAATTAAAAAGTTGGATAAGATTGACCGCATAGAAATTGATCCAGAGGAAAATAAAAAAATAAAATTTGAGTTCACTATTTCACACCAGCCAGGTAAAATCATTCTACAAACTCATAATGTTGCAAAGGCTTATGAGGATAAGCAAGTCCTTAGTAATGTTAATCTTGAGATTGAGCGAGGTGAAAAAATTGCTTTTGTTGGGCAAAATGGGCAGGGCAAATCTACCCTAGCTAAAATCATAGTCTCTGAGATTCAATACGAGGGAGAAGTCAAATTAGGACATAATGTACAGTTGGGTTATTTTGCTCAAAACCAATCGACCTACCTCAATGGTGATCAAACCGTACTTGAATCTGCGGAAGATTCAGCTACACCCGAAAACAGAACCAAAGTAAGAGATTTATTAGGAGCTTTTCTTTTTCCTGGTGAGTCGGTAGACAAAAAGGTTAAGGTACTGTCAGGAGGAGAACGAAATCGTCTCGCATTGTGTAAACTTTTATTACAGCCGTTTAATGTGTTGATTATGGATGAGCCGACCAACCATTTAGACATTGCCTCAAAAAATGTTTTAAAAGAAGCCCTATTGAAATTCAAAGGGACCTTAATTTTAGTATCACACGATCGGGATTTTGTTCAGGGGCTTTGCGAAAAGGTTATTTCATTCCGAAATCAAGAGGTTAAGCCATTTTTAGGAGACATTAACGCTTATTTGGAAGAAAAGCAATTGGCCTCTTTAAAAGAGTTGGAAAAAGTACCAAAGCAGGGCAAGTCTTCTCCAAAATCATCTGGGGGTGATTATAAGAAGCAAAAAAAGGCACGTTCAAACGAGCAAAAAATTATCAAAATAGAAAAGCAAATCAGTCGCTTAGAAAAGGAAATCAAAGAGATTGATTTTGAGCTAGAGATCAATTATGAGCAAACTATAATAGCACAGCCTGATTTTTTTGATTCCTATCAGCAAAAGAAACAAAATTTAGAGCGTTTGATGCAAGAATGGGAGGACTTGCAAGTTTAACTTTCTATTCCTTGGAGATAGCGTTCAGAATCTAATGCTGCCATACACCCAGTACCTGCTGCAGTAACAGCCTGTCTGTATTCTTTATCTTGAACATCACCTGATGCAAATACTCCAGGAAGGTTCGTTTTGGTTGTTTTTCCTTGGGTAATCAAATAGCCGGCCTCGTCCATATCTAGCTGACCTTTAAAAATTTCAGTATTTGGTTTATGACCGATCGCTATAAAAAGTCCAGTGATTGGAATCTCTTCAGTTTCTTGAGTTTGATTATTTTTCATTCGCAGCCCTTCAACTACTTGATCACCTAGGACTTCATCAATTTCAGTGTTGTATTTCAGGTCAATATTGGGTGTGCTTGTCACACGATGTTGCATGGCTTTAGAAGCACGCATTTTGTCTTTACGGACGAGCATGGTGACTTTAGAACAAATCTTAGCGAGATAGGTTGCCTCTTCAGCAGCAGTATCTCCACCTCCAACGATCGCAACATCTTGGCCTTTATAGAAAAACCCATCACATACAGCACAAGCAGAAACTCCGCCACCTCGAAGTCGTTGCTCACTAGGAAGGCCTAAATATTTTGCAGTAGCTCCTGTACTGATTATTATTGTCTGTGCCTGAATTTCAGTTCCTCCGGCGGTAAAGGCCTTGTGGATTCCACCTGTTGTTGTGGCCAGCTCTACTTTTTCAATTATCTCGACTCGAACTTCGGTCCCAAAACGTTCTGCTTGCTGTTGTAATTGAACCATCATGGTTGGTCCGTCAACTCCTTCGGGATAGCCAGGAAAGTTATCAACCTCTGTGGTTGTAGTCAATTGACCCCCAGGCTCCATGCCAGTATAAAGCACCGGTTTTAAATCAGCCCTTGCTGCATAAATTGCCGCTGTATATCCAGCGGGTCCGCTTCCAATAATTAGTGTTTTCAGAACTTCCATTAAGTTTTAATTTGTATCAAAAATAAAGCATATCTTTTAGTTGTATCTTCGTTTTATATTAGAATTATTAATAAACTTATCAATGATTTCTTTACTTAGAAATTTGCTCTTTTTGTTAATATTATTTACCAGTTGTCAAACTCCTACCTCCAACCTGGTAGATAAAATAATTCAACAATCAAATGCAGTCTACGGCTTTGATAATCAAGAATATAAAATTGAATTTGACTTTAGAGATTACCATTACGTACTAGAGCGCAATCAAGGGTTTTATTCGTATTCCAGACAAATGAATAAGGAAGAAAAGAAAATTATTGATCTGATGACTTCTGTTGATAAACTACAGCGCTTTGAAAATGATAATTTAGTTGTTCTGCAGGACAGTATTCGAAAGCTGTATTCCAATTCATTAAATTCCGTAATGTATTTTTTTCAGCTGCCAAGACCACTTCAAGATCCAGCTGTAAATGTTGAACTTTTAAATTCAGTTGAAATTGAGGGGTATTCTTATTGGACTTTAAAAATTACTTTCGATCAAGAAGGGGGAGGGGATGATTTTCAAGATGAATTCAGGTATTGGATAAGTAAAAAAAATTATCAAATTGACTATTTAGCTTACAACTATTTGACCGATGGAGGAGGGACTCGATTTAGAAAATCCAAAAACTTAAGAAAGCAGCTAGGATTCTTATTTCAGGACTATATCAATTACAAGCCAGAGGTAAAATTTCAACCCTTGGATAGTCTTCCCTCGTTTTTTGAGCAAGGAAAACTCATAGAGTTATCTCAAATTGAAAACAAAAATATTGAGGTCAAGAGCCCTTAAATTCGTAAACACCCCCTCCACTTAAAGGGGGGTGTTCTGTGCTAACTTGGATTAAGCTGTAATTTTTACTTTTTCCTCAGTTATAAATTCTCAACAATTTGCAAAACGATCAAAGAAAAAAATTGTTTCATCCAGATCTTCCTCTTCCATTTCGACATCTTTTTCTAAATTAATTAGAACAATAGCCTCTTCAAGTAAACGATTATTAAATATAGCTATAGAAGGGGCAACTAAGCCTAGGCAAATATTAAAAAGTTGAACTAGAACTATACTTTTATTTATGAGGCATAATTTTAACTAAAATTAAGAATTTTATAATTCAAAAAAAGTCAAAAAAGAAAACTATTGTTAACTAGAAATCTTAAATTTGGAATTCACTGCAATAGTTACTTATCATGCAATCATCAAGTACCAAGCGCTTAATTTATAAAGCACCAGGTAGTTTTGAGGAAACTCGTTACGAAAAACTTCACAATGTAATATGCGATAGTCCCAACGAGGGATCAAAATTAATTGCCCAAGAAATAGCTTCTTTAATCAACGAAAAACAGAAGCAAAATAAAATGTGTGTTTTGGGTTTAGCCACAGGTTCCAGTCCTATAAGTATTTATAGAGAATTGGTTCGGATGCACCAAGAAGAAGGCTTGAGTTTTAAAAATGTGATCAGTTTTAATCTCGATGAATACTACCCCCTTTCAAAAGAAGACGTTCAGAGTTATCACTATTTTATGCACACTCATTTATTTAATTATATTGACATTGAACCTGAAAATATCAATATTCCAAACGGTGAAGTAGCCATAGATGAGGTCAGGAATTTCTGTATAGGCTACGAGGAAAAGATTCAGGAAGCAGGAGGGATTGATCTTCAAATTTTGGGAATAGGTAGAACGGGGCATATTGGGTTTAATGAACCAGGGTCACATCGGAATTCAAGGACACGGACAATCACCTTAGATCACCTTACACGTTATGATGCCGCCCCATCTTTCCAAGGCATAGAACATGTTCCCCGTAAGGCAATTACTATGGGAATACAGACCATACTTTCGGCCAAAAGAGTTTTGCTTATAGCATGGGGGACGAATAAGGCGGAGATTATTCAAAAAGCAATAGAGGGAGCAATATCACCGATGACACCAACTACCTATCTTCAATTGCATAAAAATACAACGCTTGTCCTCGATCATGAAGCAGCCTCAGAACTCACGAGAATAAAAACTCCTTGGCTGGTAAGTCTCTGTAAATGGGATGAGGCTTTACGATTAAAAGCTATTGCATGGCTTTGTGCTACTACAGCAAAATCAATTTTAAAACTGACCGACGAGGATTACAATCAACACGGGATGTCAGACCTTTTAGCCTCTCACGGCTCGGCATATGATTTAAATATCGAGATGTTTAACAGATTACAGCGATCAATTACTGGTTGGCCCGGAGGAAAGCCAGATGCTGACGATACCTACCGTCCAGAGCGCGCTTTACCCAAAAAGAAAAGGGTTTTAATATTCAGTCCTCACCCAGATGATGATGTCATCTCCATGGGAGGGACCTTTGATCGTTTGGTAGCCCAAGGTCATGAAGTACATGTTGCTTATCAAACCTCTGGGAACATTGCGGTTTCTAATGAAGATGCCATTCGATTTTTAGAAGTAACTCAAGATTTGTTACAATCTAATAAAAGTAAAAAGGTAGAGAAGGTAAAGCAGGAGTTAAACGAAATGAATCCTCAACACCCCACACCAAGAGGAATTTGTGATTTAAAAGGAAGCATTCGAAAGAGAGAATCACTTGGGGCAACACGCTATATAGGTATTGATGACAGTCAAGTTCATTTTATGAATTTACCTTTTTATGAAACGGGCTTGATCGATAAAAATCCAATGTCTGATAAAGATATAAATCAGACTAAAGCATTGATAGAGGAAATAAAACCGCATCAAATATACGCAGCTGGAGATTTAGCCGATCCACATGGAACACATAGGGTTTGTTTGGATATTATATTTGCCGCTTTGAAAGCTCTTAAAACCAAGTCTTTTATGAAAGACTGTTGGGTATGGCTTTACCGAGGAGCTTGGCATGAATGGGAAATTCACGAAATTGAGATGGCAGTACCTATGAGTCCAGATCAAGTTTTAAGAAAACGAAAGGCTATTTTTTACCATCAATCACAAAAAGATGGAGTCATGTTTCAAGGCAATGATCACCGAGAATTTTGGATCCGTGCAGAAGATCGAAATACAGATACTGCGAAAAAATATAAGGATATGGGACTCTCAGAATATGCAGCAATAGAAGCATTTAAACGCTATCATTTCTGATTTAGCTTTATTGAATCAATCTCATATTGATAGGCTGCTCTTATGTAGTCGATTTTACCGAGTGTATCTAAGAAAAAACTCCTCCTAGTTTTGTTTAGCGACAATCCTGTTTGAGTTTCATAACGGTCGTTTAAAATCAAATTTGTTTGCCTGTTATGTTTTACCTTAACAGCTTTAGGGTCATCAGAGCATGAAACTTTTACAGTTAAAACCTCAATAGAATCCAGAATTTTTTGTTTGCCCAAATAAACTTTTTTTGCTGAATAGTCAGTGAGCTTAAAAGGCTGCCAAAAAACATAAAGTGCCGAGTCAATATTTGTAGCTGCTTGAGTTCGTTCTAAGGAGTCTTTTACCATTTCCCATCTTTAAATAAACTCACTTCATTAGAATTCTTTTCAGTAAAAAATGTACTCTCTTCACTTACCCATGCTATTGAGGTCTGGTCTGAATTCCATCTTTGGGTGATATATTGTTCTACTGTTTTTTCTAATTCTCCAGATTTAGTATAAAGTGAGGTAGATTTAGTGTATTGAATGGATTTGATCGTCTTAAGCATATCCAATCCACCATGTGCAGCTATACTTTTTTGAATAAGGGTTTCCGAGTTCATTAAAGATTGGATGCAATTATTGAGTATTAGAAATACCACAATAAGAAAAATCTTCTGTGTTACAGATTCATTAAAGAAATAGGAATGCTTCAATTAATTTGTATTTTAGGTAAAAATATTGTTTTTATGACTGCTTACAATATGCTACAAATTAAAGGTTTTTTGTTTTTTATATTCATTCAATTAAATTTTTTAACAGCACAGCAAAAATTTTCTAAAAGGCAAATTCAAAAAATTAAAATAGCGACTATAGAAGCTGTAGATAGTCGTCATAAAAACACTCAGGTGATGATTGATAAGGTTTTCAGTTTTGCTGAATTGGGTTTTCAAGAGTACGAGTCTTCAGCTTATTTGACAGGGATACTTGAAGAGGCAGGCTTTGAGGTTGTAAAAGGAATTTCTCGCATTCCTACCGCTTGGATGGCTAGATGGAGCTATGGAGAAGGTCCTACCATAGCCTTGGGGAGTGATGTAGACTGTATCCCTAAAGCTTCTCAATATCCCGGAGTAGCCTATCATAAACCAATGGTTGAAGGTGCTCCTGGACACGGAGAAGGCCATAATTCCGGTATACCCGTAATAGTCACCGCAGCCCTGACTCTACAAGAACAAATGAAAAACAACAATCTGGGCGGGACTCTGGTGGTTTGGCCCGGAGTAGCAGAAGAATTGGTTGCTTCAAAGGCATGGTATGTAAGAGACGGTTATTTCGACAAAATTGACATGTGTATTTTTACTCATGTAAGCAGCAATTTATCAGTGTCTTATGGTCAGGCAAGAGGAACAGGTTTAATCTCAGTTGAATATACTTTTGAAGGTGAGGCGGCACACTCTGCAGGCTCACCCTGGAGAGGCAGAAGTGCTTTAGACGCTGCTGAACTGATGAATGTAGGGTGGAACTACAAAAGAGAGCATTTACATCCTTTAAAACGCTCACACTCTATCTTTACAGACGCGGGGGATCAACCTAATGTAGTTCCTTCCAAAGCTTCTATTTGGTTTTATTTAAGAGATATTACTTATGAGGGGATCATGAAAATGTATAATGATGCCAATAATATAGCCGAAGGCGCAGCGCTAATGACGGACACTAAGGTGAGTTCAAAAATTGTGGGTACTGCTTGGCCTCGTCATTTTAATAAAGTAATTGCAGAAACCATGTATGCAAACATTCAAACTGTAGGGCTACCTGAATGGTCAGAAGCAGATCAAACACTTGCAAAAGCTGTTCAGCAAGAGGTGGAGTCCAAAAACATAAATGGCCTCGCAGTAGAACTTTCTAACCTTGGAAAGCCTCTTAAATATCCAAGAAGTGGAGGGTCTGATGACATCGGTGATATTTCATGGACTGTTCCTACGGTAACACTTCGCTTTCCGTCCAATATTCCGGGACTACAAGGGCATCATTGGTCAAATGCGATCGCGATGGCTACACCCATAGCTCATAAGGGAGGGACAGCAGGAGCAAAAGTTGTGGCAACAACCGTGATTGACTTTTTGACACAGCCAGCACTTCTCAAGCAGGCAAAAGATTATTTTGAAAATGTTCAAAGTAAAGAGACAAAATATCAGCCGATGATTTCAGAAAAAGACCCTCCTCCAATTTACTTAAACAAAGGGATTATGGATCAATATCGACCTGCCTTAGAAAAATTTTACTTTGATGAATCAAAATACGACACCTATCTTGAGCAATTGAAAATCGAATACCCAACCGTTAAATAAGCTTGATGAGGCTGTATTTTTTAACTCTATTTTTTATTGTCAGCGGATTTCTTTTTTCTCAGCAAGTAGTTTCAAAAAGAGATTCTTTAGCTGTTGTCAAGGTTTTGTTTGAACAACAAGAACATTGGAACAAGGGAGATATAGACGCTTTTATGGAGGGCTATTTAAAATCTGATGAGTTGGTTTTCTCCGGAGCCTCTGGACCGATTTATGGATGGGAGGCAACTCGAGATCGCTATAAGAGAACATATTCAGATCGAGAAAAAATGGGAGAATTAAAATTTGATGTTCTTCACCTTTTGGCGCTTAGTCCCACAGTAATTCAACTTCAGGGGAAATTCTATTTAACACGAACCATAGGAGATGCACAAGGTTTTTTTACGTTAAATTGGATCCGAGTAAAAGAAAAGTGGCACATCATTTCTGATCATACTTCAGCCTCAACTTTATAGATTATGCAGCGACAAATTGCCCTAGTATTGGGTCCCTTAATTTTCACACTTGTCCAATTTTTAAAGCCTTTTGAAGGTTTATCAGATCAGGGTCACGCTGTTTTAGCAACTACCCTTTGGATAGCCGTTTGGTGGGTAGTTGAAGTGATTCCCATTGCTGCTACGGCTCTTTTACCTATCGTATTGTTTCCCTTGAGTGGCGGGATGGAGCTAGCAACTACTACCGCTTCATTTGGGCATCGCTATGTTTTCCTTTATTTAGGAGGGCTTTTGATTGCAATAGGCATAGAAAAATGGAATTTACATCGACGGATAGCCCTCAATATCATTGCTTTTATTGGTTCTGATATACGTAAAATTATTTTAGGGTTTATGCTTGCTACCGCATTTCTATCCATGTGGATCTCAAATACAGCGACTTCAGTAATGATGCTTCCAATTGGAATCGCGATCATCAAACAGTTAAAAGATAATCCAGATACGGTAGAGGATGAGAATCTTATTTTCGGCAAAGCTTTAATGTTAGGAATAGCATACAGTGCTTCCATAGGTGGAATTGCAACACTTATTGGAACACCACCAAACTTAGTATTGGCAGGGGTCATTCAATCTACCTATGGATATGAAATTTCCTTTTTAGAATGGTTTCGCTTTGGATTTCCAATATCAATTGTACTCTTGACTTTTTGTTGGGTCTACCTTACGCGTACAGCTTTTAAGTTTAAACAGACTGAATTTCCAGGAGGAAAAAAAGAAATTTTACGTTTGAAAAATGATTTAGGCCCCATTAGTTTTGAAGAACGCTGGGTAGCTGTAGTTTTTTCATTGGCTGCTTTTTGTTGGATTACTCGTTCATTTCTTTTGCAGCCTTTATTTCCAAAAATTGACGATACCTTAATTGCTGTTTTATTCGGTTTAGCACTCTTTGTAATCCCTTCAAAAAGACAAGGTCAAACCCTATTGAACTGGAAGGATACCATTAACCTTCCTTGGGGAATCATCTTGTTGTTTGGAGGAGGAATGGCTTTGGCCAAAGCTTTTGAGGAAAGCGGTCTAGCAATTTGGTTGGGTCAATTGATGACTGAATTTGGTGGACTGCCATTGTTTTTATTATTACTTCTATTGATCGCTGCAATCAATTTTTTAACAGAGATCACCTCAAATTTAGCAACTACAGCCATGCTGCTTCCGGTATTGGCTCCTTTAGCTATGGAAATAGACGTGCATCCTTTTGGACTTATGGTAGGAGCGGCAGTTGCAGCTTCCTGTGCTTACATGCTTCCAGTGGCTACACCTCCAAATGCGGTAGTTTTTGGATCGGGATATTTAAGAATACCCGATATGGTTTCTAAGGGAATAGTCATGAATATTGTTTCAATATTGTTTGTATGCCTTATGGTATATTTCCTTTTGCCTTTGCTTTGGGGAATCAACCTTGAATCTTTTCCTGTAGCACTAATTCCTTAGGGAAGTTCAATTGGAAAGTCAAAATAGGTTTGTGGAAAGGGTTCTTGATTTAAGGTAAAGTGCCACCATTCCTTTTCATAGGGTTTAAAACCGTTTGATAGCATCAATTCTCTGAGTAAACTTCTATTCGCTTTTTGCTTTTTTGAAATCGAAGTATTATTGAAATTGGAAAGGTCACCAAAAAAGTCCCATGGGCTTCCCATATCGACTTCATTTCCTTTGTTTTTCCCCTTTAAATAAATCAGGCTTAAATCGACTGTGCTCCCTCTGCTGTGCCCACTCTTTGATGCAATAAAGCCCAAGTCAAAAAGTCTATTTTTAACGTGTTTAGGATAGTAAATGTGTTTAGTCATTGTATCACCGGGGATTTTGGACCAGCGAATAAAGTCATTGACAGCGGTTTGAGGGCGGTAAGCATCGTAGATTTTTAGGCCCAAGCCCATAAGTTTTAATTCGGCTTGAACTTTTTTCAAATGATGAGCTAAAGCT
>Ga0213868_10004376_pt1 | contig 12905 bp, 8 predicted proteins | sample PICome_9_FD_160087 | JGI IMG/M metagenome (GOLD analysis project Ga0213868, IMG submission 160087) | Coastal seawater microbial communities near Pivers Island, North Carolina, United States - PICO127 | ecosystem: Environmental > Aquatic > Marine > Coastal | place: USA: North Carolina | collected...
CCAAAAAGATTTTTAATGACACACCCTACTTGTGACGGATACATATCCCCCCCTACAAATCACGGATGACACCAAAGTACGTTTTTTCGCCTTTTTCTTTGACATTTGACATCCGGTGACCGGTGACACTTTTTTTCATCTTTCCAAAGTTGTAGCGGTGTCAAACCTTTAGGATAATCAGTACACACATACAGACTGGTACTCACTGATACCATTTGATAATGGAGTGTAAATCTTGTGACTTTGATGAGGAACTACAGGCGCTCAAATGTAAATTATCGTCTATCAATACGTATGATTCCATCATCCACATTGAAATGTCAGCGAGCGATTATTGTGATGAAGAATGTGAGAGCCAAAAATCGAAATCTTCGATTTGTATGGATTGTGAATTACAACACTTTAATAACAACCGAGCCTTGCACTCTGAAGAATACTCCGAACCAAAAAAGAAAATAGATCAAGGAACACAAACCATGAGTATTGGAAGTAGGTTTTATTTTGAACTATCAAAAGAGTATGACTTCTTTTCTCTTAGAGAAGACTTTGATAACACCGTGATTGACGTACAAGAGAGTTTTGCCCCTGCTAGTTTTGTTGTTCTTATGCTTCGAAGTTGCTGGTGGTGGATCTCATATCAAATCTTATTGAAAGATCATGAAATCAGTATTGGGATTACAAATGGAACTAATCTCATGTACTTTTCACACTTGACTAACCTCACAATGGTTTTAACATTGTCTTACCAAACAATTTCCACTATCCTATCGGCAATATCTATTCTTTGCTGTACAAGAAATCTTGTACTTTATCAACCCACAAAATTATCTCAAAGGCCAAATATTTTCATATGTTTGACATGGTTGATGTACACCACGGCTCTAGTTTCTGAGTTTGTTGTATGCATAGGATATTGGATATTTGAATATGGTGGTCCATCATCTGTTCCTGATGTGCAAAAGGGAACAAATATTTACAAGCATTTGATTATAGGGTTTCTAGTATTCATCGACGGTGGTTTGATCGCAAGGATTCCTTTCAGAGTGAAACATTTGGCAAATGTAGTTGTTTACGGAATGTTGTATACCTCATATTCGCTTATATTTTCGTATTGCAAACTAGGAACTCGCAGAGGAGATATTTATAGCTTCATGGACTGGCATAACAATCCGAAAGATGCTGCATTGAACTCTATTTTCTTAGGATGGGTTGCAGCACCAATCGTATTTACAATCTTTTGGTTCGAATCTGTATTGACAGGATGTTGCGATACAAGTGGATCAAAAAGACGATGTACTAAATGCAGATAAAAAAAAAATAAGGTTCTAGATAAATGCTGCTTGTTCCCTATACCCTATATAGTATCTGAATTTGCTGGAGGCTGAAAGGGACACAAAGTATGTTTCATCGTCTTGTGTCTTCTTTCGTCATTTCAATAACTACGGCACAGAATTTTCTTTTGTGTCATTTCCAAATCATTACGAACTTTTGTGATACGATGATTGAGTTGCATAATCTCATAATAAGTGGCAGGGGATGACTTTTCTGTGTCACTTGTCCATAGCACAACATTCTTGTCAAAAACCTTTCGACGTAAACCATCATAAAGTGGCTCGTGATTCGTGATCATCATATAGAATTTCAAGTCTCTTCAATTCTTCGCTGAATTCTACACTAGGTATTGACTGACTCTGTCTCGCTGGTTCTCGGAAACAAAATTGATTTTCTCATCAAATTTTGTAAAATTGCAAACTCTAAAATACTGTATTCATCTTTATGAACAAGACCAATATCTTCATCTTGCCAACAGTGTGGTAGTTGGTAGTGGGTAGTGTGTGTGTGTATGTGGTATTGAAAAACGAGAAAACAGAGGGTTCTCAACCAATTTGGACGAGGAGGGGGACAAGTCTCAAGTCTACCCCTACAACGTCAGGTCGAGGTCAGCAAACTCATCGCTAAGAATACTACCGTGTAGTGGGACTTAGGGCACATCTGGGTCCACAATTCAATCCGTTCGAATATAAGTAAGCCACTAGTTTCCTTTTTTTATTCAAACGAATTAAATATGGAGAAAAAAGATTCAGAACTTTCAGCTGATGAATTTGCCGAGAGAAAGCGTCGAGAAAGGCTCGAGCAGAACCGAGTGTCTGCCATGGAATCACGCAAGAGAAAGAAGACGATGATTGAAGAGTTACAACGGTCCGTAATTCATTTAAGTAAAGAAAATAAGGATCTGAACGAACGAAATGATACGCTAAGGAGAGATCTAGTGGACCTTGGCACCAAGGTACGTGTTGTTTGTGTTTCAGTGCCATGTCTCATGGAGAACAGAATGGAAACATTTCCAAATTCTTCTTCTTTTTTTATCAATATTGTTGTTTGTGTCGCTGATATTCTCCTTCTCTTGTTCCAGTATCCACAAATTTTACCACTTCATACAGTTATGGGAATAGGATTCCAAGTATCTGAAAATCTAAATCCAGGTGTTTACAATCCTTCGACTGCTCCAATGGCATCAGCACAATTAGCTTCTGCCCCTGGAACTACGTCAATGCCACTTGCACCATCATCTGCATCAAATCCATCAGATACCATGTTTCAAATGAGCCCAGCGTTGGCAGCTGCAATAATGGCGCATCAACAAGGTTCTGCTCAAATGATGAATAATTCTTCCAATTTGAACCCATCTGAGCAGAATAAGGGATCCACGGGAAAGGACGATCATTCGATGAATGGAGTATATGATGCACATGAAACGTCTTCCAACAACAACAAGAAATAAGATGCACATCAAAAAGCTTATTTATATAACACATGTGTAAAAGTATGGGGTCTATTTGAAATAATATCCAACAATTACTTTCCTACAGTGTCATGATTGTACCTCGTCTTCGATATTTTTTTTTGTTCCAGATTGATTCACTCATTCACGTCAGTGACCTCCTCTCGCGAAAGACAGATATGCAGTCCATACAAAACTGACAATGTGACGCACAGGTAATCTTAAATAAAGAGGAACACTGAAACATACAATATCTGCCGGAGCCCAAACTCGAATGAGATCGAATTCATCCTTTTGAAAGTTAGTGGAATAAGATTCAATCCCTTTGGACCACCAAATGGATGGATCCATGGTTCCACTGAATACACCTGCTTTGAATACATAAAATGTAGGCAGGTATACAAATGTCAAAACCGCCAAATCTAACGCTGTCTGAGCAAATAATGCTTTGATTCCATCTTCATCTTTGATCTTTTCCTCCCATGATAGATTTGTAAATCTATCAACATCAAAGAGCTTTTTGAATATATTTACCTGATATGCATACTGAAATCCTCCAAGATAAATGGCACCAAAGGCACAGAATAAAAAGGCACGTTGCCAATCAATATCAGTGACGGGTGTCTGAGCAATGACCACTTGAGCAAGTAAATCTGCTGCTGCAGTTTTCATGGTAGCAATCCCAATATTATTGACAAAGGGATACTGTTTGGCAAAGTCACCATAGGTAAACCCTTTTGTTTCAATATCACTGTCTGGATTCTGACTTTGAATATCGTTGGTCGTCTTATCCTTTTCCAATAGCTTCATCCGAGATGAGGATTCGTAAAGAGAGAAAAAATGACCACGATTTGAGGCACTTGAAATGGATTTAAGTTTTGATGAAAACCCATGAACAGTTCCTATTGTTACTGAGAATGAATAAATTAGAATAAGTAGACGAATGATAGTCATGATGTATGTGATTTATGATGAAGTGCTTCAATTTCGAGAAAAGGTTTCATGTTTTTCATGCTTCATGACAAAAACTGTTCTCCGATTATGACGTCATCAATAACAAATAGAACTAACTAGACTAATTGATTGTAATTCAAAAACACCGATTGATTCGTTGTGTTATCTACGAGGGTACCGATAAAGTTAACTTTTGTGTGAGGTGTGAGAGAGGAGAGAGGAGAGAGGACACAGGACTCAGGACACAATCGAAGTAAGTACCTAACTAACTAAAACGATCAACACACGTCAACACTGAATAGCAACATACATGAATCTGAATTCTTAAATAGTTAGGAATTGATTGAACGATAATTTCATTTGGACTTTAGTACGATATTGTGACTATTTTGTGCTGGAATCTACGATCACAGGAAATAGAACGGTCATAAGAGAATATATATCATATTCTTGTTGAAGCATTGTTACAACAGGTTTACTATTTGACCAATCATGTCAACTCATAGAGCAAGAAGAAAGTATGGTGTGTGTTATGGTACCTTATGGAAGCAGCATTCGGCCATGAATTCTCCTCCTACGTTGCATCAGTACAAGGAATCTGCTGATGGAGACAGGAGCAGTATTGATTTATATGCTGCCGCCTTAGATCGAAATGAGAGAGGCAAAACGTGTGAATTCTGTGTCCTTGTTGGGAATATCATGACGTGTTATGATAATCTTAACGCTTTTCAAAGAGGAGATCATCCATCTGTAAGTAAATTGGTTTCGCTATTATTGTTTTTCAAACAAGAACTGTTTCTCTAGATTTATGACTCACACTTTCCATATTTTACCCTCTTATCCTCAAAAGGCCGAACTTGAAATTGTGGGAGCGTCTGCATGGAATCCTCCACCAGCATCCAAGCAAAATAGGAACCATCGATCGATGTCTCCAACATCAAAGACTTACAATATGGGACAAACACCTACATTCAGATTGTTAACGAGTGCAGGCACACACCTGTTTTGTACTACACAGACGGTTGCTGATCGTGATATTTGGTTATCGGCACTCCACTCAGGAATGGAAATCACGTATGCGGGTTATGAAGATACCTTGGACACGCTTAGAAGACTTGCGAATTCGGCATCGTTAGACTTTAACCACCATTCCAATGATCACATTTCCCCTCCGAAACCGCCCACTAGCTTGGTTCCTCATGATCATCACTTGGAACCAAACATTATGACTCCACCCGTACCCGTTCGTTCAACGATGGAATCGACGAGTTCAAAATCTCATCCCAATCCCCATTCTTCAGTTCATTCACACAATGCGACGTTTCAGAACCCATACGAAAGTGATTCAGGACCTCTATCCAAATCTCATTGTTTGTCATGTGGAAAATTTCCACCTGAAAGCGCTATGAGACCATACTCAGGAACACCATTACTTCAATACGGAATGGAGAACAAGATTAGCGTCTGTCAATCATGCTTGATTGGACAAGGAGTGCTGCGAAATGTAATGCATCTGAAGGGTCTCTATGCATGCGATGCACATGAGAGAGTAGCGCTGATAAAAGGCAGGGAAATTGCAATTAGAGCATTAGAAAGAGCTTCCCTGAATGATGACAATACCTTAAATGGTCTAATCAACTGTAACATAGAGGAAGGAATGGAGGTTCTTGCTGTCACATCAAATGATTGTACGCACAAACTTGAAAATATTGTGATGACTCCACAAATACATTCTGCTCTGCTCAATTTGACCAACAATGTGAGCTTCACCGCGTGTCGACGTCGATCTAGTGCACTCGATGGTATTTCAATGAAATTAGAAAATGGCGTCATTGGTACTGCTGAATTTCTAGAATTGTTAAATGAATATGCTCGGGAGGCACTTTTGTCATCATCTATACAGACAGACAGTATTTCAATGAAAAAAGAAGCCTTAATGGTTGCTGGTGACATGCGAGCCGCAATCCAAATGCTGCATGAGCATGCGTTACCAAAAACAGCTAGCACATCATCTATAGGAAAGACTGAAATGTTATCTTGTGCTCTGGAGTTTTTTCTTGATTTATGCGAACAAGGAGAAATTTCATCCGTGGCATTCTTTTGGCCGCAAATTTGTCATATTCATTTGCAAATGCTCCCAGCTACCGATTCAGAGTCTTTGGCGAGGATTGAACTTGTCGAGGATTTTCTACTGACAGTGTCAGTTCGCTACAGTGTTCATCTTGCTCTTGAGTTGGTATGGGGCTGTTTGGCTGACCTGGAGGAAAGTCTTGGGCCAGGAATAACTACCAATGCATCATGTAGACGAAGGCGTTTTCATCTCATTCGGTTCATCTGTGAATTAGAAAGCCTTATATTCGATCTCGATGGTGGATGGGGTGCAGGTGCATGTTGTCTACGAGGTGCATTTCTTCCCAGCGATGACCAAGCTCTTTTAATCAAAACTTCATTTGGATTGTTACAAATGCATCGAACATTCAGTAGTCACCACCTGTCTCGAAGTGTCCGACTGGATAAATTGAATGCAGAAATGAAGCACGATAGCCCAGAGCAGCTGGATGAAACGGCAGAAGATTCAATTGCTGCAGCAAAACGCAAATATTACATCGCAAGAATCGCGGAGTACTTTTCGACGCAACTCATGTTTTGTCGTCGCCTCGGGGACATCGCAGAAACGCTCAGGTTTACTGAACTTGAACATCGCACGGCAATACTGGAGAGCGAGCTTGATATTTTGAATGCAAGTGGAAGACTCGGTGGGGATCCATTAAATGTTATTTGCAAACAAGGTGAATTCATCAATGTGATGAGTATACCACAATGCGAAGGTCACGTCTTTCGTAGTAAAGAACGCACGCCTATTTTGCTTCTGATGGAGACGATTTTGGAGAAAAATATTATTGATTCGCAGGAGAATACAATATCTAGCTCCCAAGCAGAATTAGATCAGTTTCGAACTACTTCTTTGGTCACTGAACCCGAAACCGCAGCTAATATCAAAGGGGGCACTGAAGACTCAACATGTTTCCCATCACCCAAATGTAAGTAGAATGTTTTCAGTTTCTGTATCAAATTCAATGAACACTCTCTCTAATGTCGCCCAAGTTTCTACTCAAGGTAAGCTTTCTGGAATTTTAAAAACCCCAAGAAGACAAGATGGGGGGCATATACAAACAATTGGGTCTATGGAAGAAGTAGCGGATATGGTTGAAACAAAGTTAAAATTGCAAATACCTGATATCGGAGCAAATCTTGAAAGTGATGAACATGGTATTTCTTCGGAAGACGATATAGATTACTCAAGGCGGCTCAGATCTTTTAAAAGTGATGAAGAATACATTGATATTGAACCTTTGGATTCTGATGTACTCGATACAACGCATGAAATACAAACCAATATCGTTAAAACTGAGAGTGAAAATTTAAAAGATGAGGTCAACGACGTTATGCTTGATATTGAATTGGAAAAGGATGACTCTCAGAAAGAAACCATTACCAATTGCAAAAATGAGGTAGAGGGCGAGGATGATGAGAAAAGTATGCATGTTGATTCGGGTTTATCGAAAAGGTGCGATTCACTAGAGAGCGGGAAGATTGGCGTGGTTAATTTAAAAGACGATAATGGTTCGGATTCCTTACATGGTTTGATGCTCTCAAACCCTCATATTTCTAATATCGGAAACGTTTCAAACGCCTCACAAACTTCCGTTGAAACATCGGCCAATGAATTACATAACGATGGCGAGACAAGCAGTAAATCTTTTTCTCTAATCAAGAAAGTTTCTGCTTTCGGGGCTTTCAAAGTGTACGACAATGGAGAAAGTAATCATTCAACTAACTTATCAGCTCATGGTGAGGGACGACGAGAAGTATTGACGACCATTTTTACTAAAGGTATGCGTAGCAGTAATGCTATCGCGCGTGGTGTTGCTCCAGCAGCACGTAGAGCTATTCAGGCTATGGACAGAAAGCGCGCTCAACTGCTTCTAGGGTCTTCTTCCACGGACGAGGACACTGATTCCCGCAGTATTCACGGTGATGGCTCTGGCGGCGAATCAACTATTCCCACTAGTCAAAGCGGAGAATCTCAATTTATGTCGAAGCCCACTGAAGAAGAAGAATGCATCGAGTCTATTCGCTTACTTTTAGTTCAAAATAGCGTCGCACTTGGGAAGATTTCGATTGAAAAAGCCGCTAACGTCATTAATAAAGCATCGGAAGTGAAAACTAAGAAAAATCGGTTCTCCGTAGCTGATGAATGTGATCCAGGACTTATAGATTCTCGTCTTGCTGGATGCGGTACGGTTTCAGAAGCAGTTATGAACGCGTTGAAATTATGGACGCAAGGCTTAGTAAGCAATGGCGAGCTCTTAGATTTGGTTCAAAAAGATTTGTATTACACCAAACTCGCGTTACCTGGTGCAGAAAATGAATCAAAACTGATGGAGGACTCGCTATTTTGGGGGCGGTTTGCTTTCGGTGAAAGATGGGCAGAAAAGAAGGCTAGGATACAAGCCTCAAGCGAATACGGAAATCAAGATAACTGGGATCTTACGGGTCTTATAGTCAAATCAAACGATGATTTGCGCCAAGAAGCTTTCGCTATGCAATTAATAGAATTAAGCGCAGAAGTATTTCAGCTCTCAGGACTTGAACTTTGGGTCCATCCGTATCGAATTCTTGCCACCGGAAGAACAACAGGTATCATAGAAATGGTGAGGAATGCCATGTCATTTGATTCCCTTAAAAAGAGACCGGGATATAGTGAAGGGGGCAACTTGGTTGGTCATTTTAAGAAGATGTCTGAGTTTGCTGCAGATCCGACAGATGCACTCAAAGCGTCGAAGAAAAATTTCGTATCAAGTTTGGCTGCTTACTCGCTGTTATCTTACTTTTTTGAATTCAAGGATAGACACAACGGAAATTTGTTACTTGATACTGCAGGTCACGTCATTCACATAGACTTTGGGTTTATATTTGGAATAGCACCTGGTGGTTCTTTTAGTCTAGAGCAGGGTGTACCCTTCAAACTCACAGAAGAAATGGTGAAAGTAATGGATGGTCTTGGATCGCCACTTTTCTCAGAATTTGTCACACTCTTTTGCTGTGGATTTCTGGCTCTACAAGAGCATTATGAGACGTTTGCTACTATTGTTGATGTCACTTGTCAAGGCAGCACATTCAAATGCTTCGAAGGTAAGGAATCTTCTGAAGTTATATCCAAGCTGAAAGAAAGATTTCGCCCGGAACTTAATAGAGTTGATACTATCACCCATGCTATGGAATTAATTCGTCTATCATACAATGCTACCGGAACAACTCAATATGATTTCTTTCAGTATATGTCTCAAGGTATAGCAGGTTAAATGTACTTGTGTAACTTCATATTAATCCAGCATTTTGAAGCGCATTTTTTAGCTTTGGACGGTTTTCATACACAGCCTTGTTGATAACCCAATCTCTATAGCTCAAAGGAGTATCATCCCATAATATCCCCTTGTGTTTACCAAAATCAAATGTATATTCTACACGGCATGAGTCACTGATGTTACTCTTATTTGAGATTAACCCGTTCTCATCACCTTTTATGGGGCTATGAGATATCATACCCCTAGAATATAAAACAGACCAAAGTTTTGGATGCTGACTCCATATTCCTTTGTGAATCAAAAAGTTTACGTATGATAGTGGCACATCCTCCAATCTAATCCCCTCATAAATTCCAAAGTCGAAAGTATAAGACCCAACCGTTTCGTCTATCTCCACATTATTAGGAAGAATTCTGTCAATGTTGGCTTGCTTTGTCATGAGAGAGCGTGCAATCCATTCATCGATTGTATTTTGGAAGACAAAATATTCAATTTGAATACTTTCTGCAGCGCCTATTCGATGACAACGATCTTCCGCTTGCGACATAACTGCAGGAGACCAGTCCAATTCAAGGAAAACTACTCTAGATGATGCAGTCAATGTCAAGCCAACACCAGCCGCTCGAATGCTACCAACAAACATACGTATGTTTGGATCAGTTTGAAAGCCATACACGGCATTCAACCTTTCTTCATTGTTCATACCACCCATAACACAAACTGCACGTTTACCAAATGTATCAACTAGCTTTTGAATGACATCACGATGGTGGGCAAAAACCACAACCTTTTCCGATAAAATTATATTTTCCAAAATCTCTACTGCGGCATCTACCTTGGACATTGCTGTCTCTCTGCGAACAGTAGCAATTAGCCCCATGATCTCGTTACGCATCTTTGGATCATTCAAATTGAAATCACGACCCAAGTACTTCATTAGGCTTGAAGCTTGAGATCCAAACTCTTCTAAAATTAAAGTATCGTCATATTCATCTACATAACCTGATCTTTCCATAAGTATACTTTTGATACGATCTCGTTCAAGATCAGCCTCACCACTATCCAGCAAACATTTACAACTTCGAAACTTAGGTGGCAATTGTTTCAATACATCAGCCTTGTATCTTCGCAACATGAAAGGTGCCAAACGATTTGAAAGTTCTCCTAGATTTTTAGCTCCTGAGTAGTCTGTCCGATAATTCCCTCGACTATCTTTAACTTTTTTAGGATCACAATATCGCTCGGCGTATGTCTTGAATGAACCGAACTCGGAAGGATTTATAGCACGGAGTATTGGGTATAGTTCAGATGGTCTATTAAGTACTGGTGTGCCAGTCAATAACCATAAATGATGGCAAGATACTCCAGGATACTTGTCATCTCCAAGAATAGCTTTTGTTCTCATGGCATCTTTGTTCTTAAGATAATGTGCTTCATCGCAGATGAGTACATCAAAAGTCACATCATTCAATTTAGGTCGATGTTTGTGACACAAGTCATAGTTAATTATCGTAATGGAGCCACTGTGAAGCTCTGGTACTTGTTGAGGTGTAGCAAACTGAGGATTGAGAGGAAGATCTAGCCAGGCATTTAGTTCGTTTTTCCATACACCAAGAAGGGACTTTGGACATACAATCAGTATTCGTGAATCCAAGTTACATAACTGATTGATCGCAAATATACACTGGACTGTTTTACCCAGACCCATTTCATCGCCAAGTAGAAGCCTCTTGCTATTTACCAGTCGCTGAACGCCCTCAATTTGATATGGGAAAAGAGATTTCGTTGGCTTATGTGCAAATGATCTTACATATTGGACAACACAACATAGATTAATGAAGAACAAAATATATTGAATCATAACTTTCGATATGAAGTTGGGTAAAAGTGAATCAAAGTCAAATGCTCATCCAAATGAGGAGGAACGTCTTGATTGTTTGTGTGTCTGTTTTCAGATGTTTGATCTTCTTTGTTCATCAATGTTCTCTTGGAGAAACGAGGGAGCCTGTATCAGAATACTATCTAAAAGAGAAACATGAAATGTCGATCAAAGTAATGCATTTTTTAAGAGAACATGCTTTTAATCACCGACTGAACACTGAGCTTTTTGAGGTGATTGTACTTTTGACCCGTGCCAATGAAGACAACAGGTGATCCAGTTATATGAGTCATAGTGAGAGCTGCTCCCACCTTGTCGCTAATTGTATCAAACTTAGTCAAGACTATTCCATCAATCTTACGCGAATGTCCTCCACTACGCAATGCTTTATTAAACATTTCGAGTTGATCAATTCCATCATTACCAACGAGAGCTTCACAAACAAATAAGACAAGGTCCGGATTATTTTGAACCACTAAACTTGACAAAGCTTTCATCAAAGGCAAGTTATTCTGCATTCTACCAGCAGTGTCCACAAGAACAACATCATGCCCATCTTCCGTAGCTTGATTGATAGCCGCCTTAGCAACAGCAGATGGGTCCTTGGCATATCCTTTATGATAAAGAGGAACATCGAGACACTTCGCATGAACATTGAGCTGCTCGACAGCACCACTTCGGAACGTATCACAGGCAGCAAGTAACGGATTGCACCCTTGTGCTTTTAGATAATACGCTATCTTGGCAAGAGAAGTTGATTTTCCAACACCATTAATTCCAACTATATAAATAATGATCAGAATGAGATGAAACCATGAAAATTATCGAAAGTACGTAACACATGTACTTACCCATCACAATCACGTATGGTCTAGGCTTTTCCGTTTTGCTTCTAAAAAATCCATTGGCTTTCTCTCTTTTAGCAACAACATCTCTCAAAACATCCACATCATCACTTCCACCTCTGCCCCTTCCAGGTTTCAATATTTTTTCAATGGCGTCTTCCAACGCCTGTCTCACTGCCGTTTTCACTCTAGTGAAACTAGCCATTTTCTTCCCAACAAGTTTCACTCGAACACGATTGCATATTTCTTCTGCGATTTCTGTTGCTACATTTTTACTGGTAAGCATCTTTTCCATATCTTTGAGAGGTAGGACAAGATCTGCATCAGTCAAAACTTTCCCTGAAACTTGTCCCAACATAGCCTTTAACGATGATCCCCATCCAGACGTTGTTTCATCACCATTCTCATCGTCGTCATCATCACTAAGTTTCATTTTCTCTTCTTCTTCCCATGCTGGTATTTCATTATCTTCAGGTAAATATGCCGCTCTAGCTTCCATGAGAGCATTCGTCAAATCCGCCAATCCATCAGCATGATCCGTCTTTTTGCTGTAATCAAGAGATGCCATTGTTTTAGATGTAACCTTTTGTTCTTGATCATGCCATACTCTATTTTCTTTTCCTTTCTTATTGTATTTAATCTGTTCCTTATGGATGGTAGTGGTATTGGCACCATTCATATTCTTTTTTGATTGTTTGCCGAGCATTTGAGATTTTTCAAAGATGGCTTCTTGAACAGGATTGAATAAGATAGGATTATGTTCTTTTGTATTGGATTGGAACAATTGAAATTCACGAAGTAATTCTTTCATATAATACTCTAACCATGATGTATCAGCATGATTGGCAACCACTTTGGGATATGTTACCATGGCCATTTCATCTTCCGTCGTATGCCATTGCGCCAACAATGGAGGGGATGTAGTTTTCAATTCAATCATCTTTTCATTGGGATCAGTTAAATGTATCGATATGATTTGATTCATATTGTTGATTCGTTCATTATCGATATGATTGGATTTGTTTGTAATCGTGTAGTGATAAAGAATGATGCCCGCTGTTGTTGTTGTTGTTGTT
>Ga0213868_10004380_pt1 | contig 12897 bp, 7 predicted proteins | sample PICome_9_FD_160087 | JGI IMG/M metagenome (GOLD analysis project Ga0213868, IMG submission 160087) | Coastal seawater microbial communities near Pivers Island, North Carolina, United States - PICO127 | ecosystem: Environmental > Aquatic > Marine > Coastal | place: USA: North Carolina | collected...
TGGACCATTTCCTCGAAGTTGGACGAAATCATATAGACAAATATAGATTGATGAATCGATGATCTACATTCCTTGAATATGCCTCATAACATTTCATTTCAACATGGTAGTTAGTCAATGTACAGGTTACAGAAGAATGATCGATGAATGGGAGGATGTAGGATGAAGAAATAAAAGATGAGACATGAAAAATGAATGGTTGGCATGAGGTTAGGATTAGGGTCAGTAATGTGAGGGTTATTTGGCAGCGGGCTGGCAGCAAGAGATCAAAGAGCAATGAAGGAAGGTAAAGAGCAAAGAGCCGTGAATAGCCTCTGCTGATCTGGCTGATCTCTCACACTCCTCACTAACTCTAAGAATAAAAATAGGGGTTATTTGGCAGCGGGCTGGCAGCAAGAGGGCACTCGCCTGGCAGCGGGTGCGAGGACCTATCTATCTACTATTTACTACTTTATTTTTATATATATTCAAGAAACCAAGAACTTGTTCATTATCATATTCATTTTAGAATCGCTTTCCATAATCTCTCTCGCTTGACACACGATACAAAATTCACATCCTTCTCATCATATGATCCAAGAAAATAATAATGATCATCCTATGATCCCAGTACCAAATGCACTGCGAATTGCTTTAATGGAAACCGCAATTCTGAAGTCAGCCGCAACTGCAATAGCACCTGGGGAACAATCAGAATGGCTGGATACAACGAGTAACGATGAAGTTGATTTATGCGGGAGAATCTCATATGAAACAGTGACTGCAAAACTTGGATATCCTCCGTACAATGTCAGTATTATGGATGGTTATGCTATTAATATTGATCATGTGAAACACATCCTGGCGTCACTTAAGGAATCACAGGACCAGGAAAGCATGATAGGTCCAACAGATGTTGATACTTGTGAAATAAATACGACGAATCAGCATTATAGCCTTACATTCGATGTCATTCATAAAGTTTATGCAGGCAAGGCAAGGTCAATACCGCATGAATTCATGGGTTTAACTGCCGTGTACGTAGCCACTGGTGCAGTTGTACCCTCCTCGTACAATGCCGTCATTCCAGTCGAACACGTTCAGGATGATACGAAACATGGAAAAGAAATTTACGTTGATCTCGTACCCGGGGATTTAAATAAGAAAATTCAGGTTTTTGTTCATCTTCTCGAAACCATCGATCGCAATCATTGGATACGACCTATTGGATGTGATATTCCATCTGGAACACTCATACTATCACCTGGTCAAGTCATCGAACCCGTACACGTTGGTTTATTGATGCAATGTGGAATTTGTCAAATCAAAGTTACAAAAATACCAACCGTTGGTGTACTAAGTACTGGAAATGAATTGGTCAAATTTGATAATGATTGTGTATTCTTGTCCGATACAGTTGACAACCATGGCATCATCCCAGATGCAAATGGTCCCATTCTGACATCGCTCTTGTCGTCCTTTCGAAACTGTCAATCTACGTATTTAGGAATAGCAAAAGATGATGAAGAAGACATACTACAAGAAACGTTACGCAATGCCATTGATAACCATGATGTCGTTATTACTACTGGAGGGATCAGCATGGGAGAAATGGATGTCATTGAAAAGATATTGTTACAATTAGGTTGTACTCTTCAATTTGGAAGATTGCATATGAAGCCAGGAAAACCTTGTTCTTTTTTCACACATTCCGTAGAGGGACATATGACACTTATATTCGCACTACCTGGTAATCCTGTCAGTGCCATGGTGTGCACAGAATTGTTTCTAAGACCATGTTTGAATATGTTGCATCAGTGGAACGCATCAGTCAGTGCAGATAATATTTCAGACATTGTCCGAAAAGCTTCAGTTCTGCATCCAGAAGTATTCGCAACTCTACAGAATACAGTGAAACTCGATACCTCCAGACCCGAATACCATAGAGTATCCCTCAGTCACTCCCCCAATCAAGGTGGAATTTTATTTTCAGCAATTTCAACAGGTAATCAGCGATCTTCAAGACTTTGTAGTATGAATTTATGTGATGGATTAATGTTGTTACCTCAGGGAATTGAAGATGGCAAATTATTAGCAAGAACTGGAGAAAAATATCCCGTTCTTATTCTGAATATGCCTGTGAACGGTCTATTCAAAAGCATCAACATGAAAGATTCTGTGCATTTCAAATCGAGACCTGTTACAATGGGTATAATTGAAATACTAGATAGAGAGACAAGATCCGACGGCGACACTTTTGAAAACATTCACAATCATATCAAAAACCAGTTGGAAGGTAATCAGTACCTTGTATTGAACTCCTGTACCATTGCAGACTTCTACCAATTAGAGGAAGCTATACAGAAAATGGTTACGTGCACCGATGTAATTTTCATAGTCGTGAATAGTGCATTAACATTGTCACAGAACCTTGAACTGAATGCAAAATTGAATTTGATGATATCAAAGCCACTTCCCTATTTAGCTCATCTTGCTAGAATAGGTGCATGCTCTCGTAAACCAATAGCTGGCATCTTTGAGAATGTGGCTGGAATGTATTCCATAGGTCATTATTCATCACTTCTCATGACCCTCTCGAAAAATGGTTTAGATGGTGCTATATCTTCTATTCAAGCTTTACTCATTCAAATAGTTGATGAGATGTGGTGAAATAATCATTTTCACAAAAGACCTCCTCTTTACCAAACGATGCAGTCGTGCCTTTATACAATCAACAGTATTTTTTGTATATTTTTTCATAAGGGGAATGGACAGAAGCTGCTTTCTTATCATAGTTTTATCATAGCCGTATCACTGAGACGAAATTATTTAAAAGCGAATGTATCAGTAAGCAGCTGTTTTTATAAGCAACACTTGACTCTGCGTCTGATTATCTTCTTTATCTTAATTTTTTTCGACAAATGTATGCAGAAAATGCATGGGAGTATATATATCTTGCCAAGACCAAAAACATAACCATTCCTCATTCATTTCCCTAATTGGCCTTCTATCTTCATTTCGGTCAACAGAGTCGTTATAAAGTTTAAGTCATTCATACCTGAGAATCGGTGAACAAACCAGAGAAACAATGATTGGACATCTTTCGTGGGTTTACTGCCTTCTAGGACTTATGAAACACAAGTTCCAACATCTGTCTAATATTCTCCATCAAGAGGATCCTCATTGATTTTTGGAACCATGAAAGCAATATGAATAAACGGGATTATAAGATCTCAATTCGTGACATCATACAATAACCAATTTGGCATTGTTTAAGGTCTACTCTTCGCTTCTCTTTGCTATATCATATAGACCAGCAAGTCGTCGATCGATACGGTCAATATAATCAGTCAACACAGCACCCTCATCCACAGAACTTTCATCAAAGTCAGGTTCAACGGAGTCCAAACCTAACATATCTAGCTTTCTAATAACAGTACATGAGAGGGATATAGCATTTTCTATTTCTTCTCGAGCAGATTCCAAATTGTGTTTCGTCGCGACAAGTTCCTTCCAAGTTTCCGATGCTTCTTCTTCCGTTTGTTGCAGATCGAGTAACATTTCTCGATTGATTTCAGTTAACTCATCCAACTTTTTCTTCGTATTAGCATGTACATTTTGAAGTTCCTCTAATTCTTCTTGACACAGTTGCAGATGTTTAGATTGATTGCCGTTGATCTTATCGTAGTTATGTTGACTGTCTCCTGTGTCAGTAGATTCCTTCTGTTGTTGCGATTTGATATTCTCAAGTTCCTGTATTCTCTCTTCTAGAGTACGAATCTCATGCTCCATTTCTACTACTACCGATCGCAACTGAAGAATAGTAGATTTATTTGCCATTTCATCGGGATCTGGTTCATGATATGAAGTCGGTGAGATTACGTTAGACATCATACCTTCATCATACGTTTTCGATAATAAGGCACGAAGTTGTTTCTTCAGTTTCTTTCTCTCCTTTTCTGCTGTTTCTACATGAGACCGAAGTGAATTTAACATTCCCACAGCTTCCTCCAAGGACTTTTTGAGTTTCCGTTTTTCTTTAGAGGTGGTCTTTAGATCCACTGTCAGGCCACCTACATCAATCATTAGCTTATCATTACGAGCTATCATTTCCTTGAGAAGTTCTTTGTATTCAGATACCTGGTCACTTGATTCGTTCATTGATTCTTGTGATCTCAAAGCATTTTTAAGCGTCTTTTCGAGATTGGCAAGATTCAGTTTTTGGTCGCTAATCTCTTTTTCAGCGTCGACTTTTTGTTTTAAAAGTTCTTCAACTTGCACATTCAATGTTGTAATTTTGAGGGAGGCAGTGTGTAACATGGACTTCAACGTTTTCTCTGCACTGATTCTTTTTTCCACTTCTAATGCGAGCCTCGAAATATTCGGATCTATCGATCTGAATTTTAAACCGTCCTCTTCATTTGTTGGTTGCGATCCGAGTGTTTTTCTGTTATTCTTTCGTGCCGTAATATTATGCTTTGTAGGAGTTGGCATATCACTAAATGATTCTTCCCCCCCTTGGACATTAACTAAATCGGATTCAGATCGCCTGAGTTCGTTTTTCAATTGGTCATTTTCTATCTTTAAATCCATTATCTCTTCATCTTTCTTACGCAAGTTTGACAGTGAATGCTCACCCAAGCCATCAGTCGCATGAAGAGGACCATTTGGATGTGATACTCCCTTGTTTTGTTCTAAGAACACCGAAAGCTTGTATTCCAGAGCAGCCTTTTCTTCATCAATGCGTAACACGTGCTCTTTTAAAGGTTTGACTAACTCTACAGCTTCGGATAAATTTTGACGCAATACCTCACTCTCTTGCTCATACTTATCACACGAGGTCTTGAGAGTCTGAAATCGTTTCCGAAATCTCATACATACCTGCTCTGCTTCGTTTTGTGCATGCATTTTAATTTGGACCTCGTTGATGTCATCTGTATTCTTTTCAAACGACGCTTCGGTTGAAGTATCGTAGGAACTAGACTGTGAATCGCACTGATCAGAGTCTGTTTCACGTTGCTTCTGTTGCTGACGTTTCAAACTCGCAAGATGTGCTTCGTTTGTCCCAGCATTAATATGAAGATCTCGCAAGTATCGGTTCAATGATTGTAAGAGTTTTTCATCTTCTTCTGGCAAAGTTATTGTATTGCTATTTGAATCGGATATTTTACGAACAACCTCAATCGATGGAGATCCATTTAACCTGTTGGAAGAGTTGATCATCCACTCTATCACATGTGAAACATCTTCATGAAATGATTCACTGCTGACATTCGGTGACTGTGTCATTCTATCTAGTAAGTTCTTTTTTAGCACGGTTATTTCTTCGTCTTTTTCCTTTATAATCTGCATAAGCTCATTAACGAATACTTCGGAAGTATTTTGGTTTGTAGAATCTTGTTGTGGACTCAAATTGCCAGGATCGTCTTCATCTCTCATACTTTTATCATTGTTGGATGTATTTCCATGTTCAAGTTCCTCTAATTCTTGCATGGCATCCGCAAGACATTCTTTCAGACTATCTCTCTCTTGTGTAAGATGATCAATGACATTCTTCATTTTTTCCATTTCATTTCGCTGTTGCAAGCGTTCGTCTTGCAAGTGTTTCAATTGTTTTTCAAATGTATGCTCTGATTCTTTTTCGACGGGTTCATCAAAACTTGTATTCACAACATCGATTGCCGATATGTCCAAATCAAATACATGATTATCTGGTTTTTTATGCTGTTCTACGATGCCTTGCAATTCATGTATCCGATCTTCTTTTTCAAGATTCAGTTGCTTTTCTTCTTCAAGCAAGAATCGTAATTGATCCAATTCTTCTTGCAATTGCATCATTGTCTCTGTTTCATTCAATCTATCGTGTGTTTGATTCCTAGTAGCAATGGTACTTGTAGTACTCCGCCGTAGCAATTCATCACGATCCTCTGTGACAGTTTCCAATTCCAATTCCAAACGTTCACTTTCTTCTACCATTGTCTTTAGATCCTTTCGTAGCCACTCATTTTCATGCTGCATTTGTGTCATTTTTTCTTCTTGATCATCTTGTGTTTGAATGTTTGGATCTGCATCATCCTCATTCCTTTGTTGTAATCTTTGTTCCATGTCATGTACTTGAGTACGCAATCGTTCTGTTTCGCTGAAATGAACTTGTCGTTCTGCTTGATGACTGGAATGCAATCTTTGAATTTCGGAACATAATTCTTGTAATTCAACATCTTTTTCTTGTTTTGTCGATTTGATCATTTGCTTCAACTCTTGTATCTCTTGTTGATACGAATGAATTTGATCTTGTGCTGATGTTTGTAAATCTTGCAATTGTGACAATATATCTGTATATTTCATTTCTTCCGTCAATAGTTTCGCAGCGGCAATATCTAGTTTGATTTGCATTTCTCCCAGTTGACCATTTTCAGCATGCGTGAGTGTAGCGCCTTGTACATTATTTTCAACTCTACCCATCACGGACGCTTGTTTCTTGACTTCTTGTGATTGAATCGTATCATTATGATCAGTAGTAATTGTAGTAGTGGTAGTCGTATTAGGATTGATACCAATGGAAGAAGCCATACTAGTTTGTTTCGGTTCATCGCTGGTGGATCGAGTAGTACTTCCTACACGCGGTTGTTGCTGATGTTTACTACGCCTCGAATCTTGTTGTTTCCAAAAGTCCATGGCATTTTGAGAGGAATCATCTGTCTTGGAAACAAAAGATGCCGAAGAAGAAGAAGTTACTGAGACGGATGCATTCCTCATGATACTTGGTAATAAGTAGTTATATAAAAATACTCTTCTTGGAGGTCTCAAGAGGTGAAACCTTTTTTTTGTGAAAGGTCAATTCGCTTTCAATAAAATTGTCTCTCTGTCTCTCTCTAGAGAGAGAGAGAAACTATAGTGTTTTCTGTCTCTTGGTTCAATCCACAATCAACCCACGATGGTAGGTAGTATGTATGTATGTATGTATGATGTATGCCGTGGAGTTGCCTTCGATAGCCTTCGGTCTCTATTTTTAGATTATAAACAAAATAGTGACCACGATCTTTTACCCGTGAGACATACAATCGCTTTTGTGTTAATTTAATCGCTATAGGGATTGTATATTCAATTATATCACATGAGAAAGGACCCTATACCTTGATAGATCACGTTAAGGTTGAAATTCTGATTCACCTATTGATGTTCTGGTAAAAAGAACAACGTGAGCGTGCGAGAAGGAAATAGACAAAGGTGGCCAAGTAAGTAAAGTGCAGAAATATCCACTTTTATTTAGTGGCCAAGTTAGGATAAGTAGTATGCATACATTTGTATACCAACATTACATTGTTCTGGATTTTCGTTCATGTAGCTCTCATCATCTGACAATGTTTACACTGACACTTCTAACATTTCTTTGTACGGCCTCAAGAAAACCAAATTGTTAAAGGTTGAATCTGGTTCCAATAATGCTTGCTCATTCCATTCATTCCAGGCGGTTATGAAAAAAAGATTTTTGTCAATGGTACAACCTCTAAGTTTTGACATGGCTTCAAATGTATTCCGAAGTCCTGAATTGTTTTGGGTTGCGTAGCGCGGTGGGTTTTTCATGGTTAGCTCTTGGGCGTCTATCAAAAGTTGTAAATCCACCCCAATATTGAATGTGACCCCTTTTGTTACCGAGTTTAAGATCGACATCACTGATTGAGGAAGTGTCACTGTCTCGACTATTATCAGATCATGATTCATGATGAAACACATCGGGTCACCAAAAAGACTGCTGCTCTAACACAGCTAATAGTAACTAATACTAGTAATTCATAACAATGCCTCGTCTCTCTATAAAGCATAAAATATTGAATATCTTAGAAAAAGTTGTAATCAAGAGAAAATGCTTGGCAGCAATACGGGATCGCTCGGCTTCGTTAGTAGCTTCCAACAAAGAATAAGAATCCTCCATATTATGATGAACTTGTATGAAGTATATTGAGGGAATATAGATTGATTCTTTGATCAAAAGAAGTCAAAATGACATCGTGCAAATATAGAGAACGTTCTGCTTCAGTGGGGTTGTCAATATTTTAAAAAACTGATAGATTTGCTGGCTGAAGAAGATTTGATAATTCGTTTAAGCCCTCCCATGTGGGCTCATGGTTTCAGCCACTTGACGATCAGTGTCAGTCGCAATTTTTGACTACCCCTGCTATTACCGCCGGAATCATCGAATGTTTTTGGGTTAAGGGAGGTTACAACATCGCTGATATACGCACCAAGCAAACAGCGGCCCAAGTTCACAACGAGCATTGCGACTACATATTTTACAGCCAAGAATTTTTCATTTCATGATAAAGATCGACTTTGGGTTTCATTTTCTAGTTTGGGTTTCGGATAGGGCTTGAGAGGAGATCTGGTCCCATCACAATCACGGTCAATGCTGACGAGCGTTGTTCCGCATGTTTCCAATGATTTTGACCTCGGCCTCGACTTTTAATCACATCTTGATGTTTCAAACGAGCTTCCAAGAACCATGAGGCTTGAAGCTCCTCAGACTCCCTATGATATCTTTCTTCAATAGCATTATCGAACGAGTCAGTCAGTCGCATGAGGAGAGGAAGGAGAAATGAACTTCGTCATCCATTCTGTAATCATCTTCATCATGAAGACAAGTACGAAGGATTTAACATTTCATTTCAAATTGAGTCAAAGATATTATAGGAATGTATCAGATGATCACACAAATGTTCTGATGATTTTTAAAAATGATTTCATGATTAGCTTATACAGAATGTTTTATCATACATATATATCTTGCCAATCACGTTAAAGATTATGCCTTTACATCATGTGCATGCACACGAAAGTAATTTTATCAATGTTCATCTGCTGATCTGGCCTGCTTCGATGAAATCCCCCAAATAGGATTCATATTGTGATAACGCATGTATGCACGTTGAGCAGCAAGGTACTCAGGTGACAAGGTGTAAGGTAACTGTTGTCCAACTGTATTGTAATGACACACGGGTGTTTATTTATTTTTCAAGCAAAGGTATATAAATATATGTGAGAGAGGGCTATCTAACCCTAAGACAATCACGATACTACACACTACACATCTATCATAACTTACTCAACGGGATGTAGGCAAGACCTACAAAACCTGCGACAAACCCAGCAATGACTTTCCCAGGTGCCATCTTACTCAACTTGACAACCCATCTAGGACCGATATCACCACCGGTTCCATAAGCGGGGCGATTCAGAGAAGTACGAGGACCGTAAGGAGGAGGTTCATACCAAACTTTGACCATTTTGTTATATTTTCAGCAATAAATCTATCAGAGAAAATCATATACGATGAGTAATGAAATTATCCAAGTTCTCAGTGGAGAAGCAAATTAAAATAATGTGGAATATGAAACAAAACACACAATACACATAAGGTGAACGTAGAGAGAGGTAAGTAGGTAGCAGGCCCTACGCCACACGAAAGTTCAGTGTGCATAAAAACCGCGCGAAAAAGCTGCACCGACCCCGAGCGAGCGATATTCGAAGGAAGGAAGGGGTTCCACCAACACCTAAGAACTCGATTGCTGCACTTCCTGCATCCCTTCTCCCCAATATACAATCCCTTTTACATTTACATTGAAAGGTAATCAAAAACTTACAATGGGTCCGTGGATGCGAAGAAAGAAAAGACAGGTGGTCAAAGTGACGAGAAGTCAAGATCACGAAATAGCCTCTTCTTGTTTTTTGGGAAGCAACATAAAAAAAGCGGAGAAAACGAAAAGAAATGGAAAGTGGAGAAGCAGAAACGTAATCTCCATACGTACGTACAAAAAGAGTCAAAGATGTTGGACACCATTCAAATTCAAAATACCTCACACACACACACATCTCTTACAGTATACACTTACACATCTACATACTAGACGTACTTCGTTGACACACTCGTAATACCCAACATATATTTAAAAAGGAATATTGGAGTGGTGCAAAACATGGAAGTGAAACTGCAGCACTTGATAAATAAAATACTTGATAGTCCCGATTTGATTCAGCTCAGCAGTAGTAATACTAGTAGTAACCAGCAGCGCATAACCTCGAAACAAGTTCTAGATATTCTTTTAAGTAAGCATCGTGAATACCGAAGAAAAAATAACGATTCGTTATTACTCAACATAGATTCTATACTCTCTGATATTTACAAGAAAAAGAAAGTATCGGACTCTACATATCAAATTACTCAAGTAGATACAACTTCAGTATTAGAACAGCTTGATAATCCTACTACTGGCAGTGAACAGTTGATCCGCTCTAATTCAGCATCATCTCTTAAACGGAAACGCATAGACCACCGTACAAGCACATTGCCTTCCTCATCTGAAATATTATCTCTAGAAAAAGGAGACGAAGAAGAGGACAATTACGATCAACAAGCAAAGCAACACGATTTTATACACGCCAACTCGCCTTCTACGATGTTATTGAATGCAACCCTGCAACAAAGGTACAAGGGAATGAGTCTCCAGCAACAGAAAGAGCAGAAAGCAACTCCAGACGATCACAATCTTCAAAGTGAAACACTTACCAACCAAGCACACGATCTTAACAAATCCAACACAATCCCATCGACTACCAAGAAAAAGAGAAACAAATCCAAATCCAATTACAACACCAATAATAATCAAGACAACGATTTGTTCTCAGAAACACCCAACAGTGTGTATACACCTTGTAATAGACCGTCAGAACGATATTCAGATCTAGGAGGCATGGACAATATTCTCATGCAAATTAGACAACTCATTGAATATCCGATTGCTCACCCTGAATTATTTTCACATTTGGGCATTTCTCCTCCTAGAGGTGTCTTACTCAGAGGACCACCAGGATGTGGAAAAACGCATTTAGCTAATGCAATTGCCGGACAGCTTAATGTAACGTACTTCAAGATCAGTGCACCTGAAATCGTCTCTGGAATGAGTGGAGAATCCGAAAACAGATTACGACAACTTTTTGCGGCCGCCAGTGCTTCTGCACCAAGTATTATATTCATGGATGAAATTGACGCTATTGCACCCAAACGTAGTGGTGACTCGTCCTCTAAAGGGATGGAGAAAAGAATTGTAGCCCAACTACTCACATGTATGGATTCACTCTCGCCTGAAAATAATCAAAATGGGGCTCCTGTTATGGTACTAGGTGCTACCAATAGACCTGATTCTATTGATTCTGCGCTCAGACGCGCTGGAAGATTTGATAGAGAAATTATTTTAGGCGTCCCAGATGAAATAGGTCGACTGGGGATTCTAAAAGTTATGACTCAAACTATGAGATTATCCGGTGATATGAATTTGAAAATTCTGGCCAAGAAAACTCCTGGGTTCGTTGGAGCTGATATTAAAAGTCTTACAAAAGAAGCGGGAGTGATTGCTATTAATCGCATCTTCAAAAAAGTATTGATTCATGGTGAAAGTGTATTGGACAGCGATGACAATATAGAAGACGCTGCTGAAGAGAAGGGTGTGGATCATGATGGTGGCACAACGCTAGAAGCGTCGGTACACTCGGAAGCAAAAGACATTCATTCTGTCGTTCGATTAACACCAGCACAGCTCGATCCATTGTATGTGACAATGTCAGATTTCCTTGCTGCAATTCCGCATGTACAACCATCATCGAAACGTGAAGGATTTGCTACAATCCCAGACGTGTCTTGGGATAACATTGGCGCTCTACAATCCATACGCGAGGAACTATCTCTCAGTGTGTTAGAACCCATTACACACCCTGAAAAGTTTGAAGCTCTTGGACTTCCACTTCCTGCCGGTGTTTTGCTTTACGGTCCCCCTGGTTGTGGAAAAACATTACTCGCCAAAGCTATTGCAAATGAATCTGGAGCCAATTTCATTTCTGTCAAGGGTCCAGAACTTCTAGATAAGTATGTGGGAGAAAGTGAACGCGCAGTACGTCAAGTTTTTGAAAGAGCAAGAAGTTCGTCGCCCTGTATCGTATTTTTCGACGAGTTGGATTCTCTCTGTCCAAAACGAGGAAGTGATTCTTCGGGTGGTGGAGTAAGTGAGCGAGTAGTGAATCAACTTCTTACAGAAATGGACGGTCTTGATAGTCGTCGAAGTGTCTTTGTCATTGCTGCTACCAATCGTCCTGAATTAATTGATCCAGCCATGTTACGTCCAGGACGTTTGGATAAACTATTGTATGTTCCCCTTCCTACACCTGAAGATCGAGTATCTATTTTGAAGGCACTTGCCAAAAAGGTAAAACTTGCCGCCGATGTTGACTTGGAAGTGATTGCTCGCAGTTCAAAAGCCGACGGCTACAGTGGTGCTGATTGTTCCGCTTTACTCAGAGAAGCTGGATTGGCAGTACTTCGTGATGATGTTTTGATTGAGAGAGGTTTTCAAAGGCATGATACTATGGACCACCAAGGGGCTGAGCATGTATCCAAAGTACCGGCCATGTTGGAGATTTCACAGTTACATTTTGATTACGCATTTCAACATGTGATGCCATCTGTATCAAAGAAAGATCAAGCGAAATACGATAGAATGCGAAATCGTATGGCAAGGGCAAGAACTCGAGGTGGAGTTGGCGATGAAGTTCACGAAAGCAGTACGACAGAATCGGTATTAGGAGATGGTGCTGTTGATTCAGTAGAATCTTGAATATAATATAATGTTGATATTTCAGTCTACAATAGAAACCTCATAGTCGATGACCAGGAGTCGTTGGATACTATGATACAGAGAATGAAGAGTCAAAACATGTGACAAATACAGAATACGCGTAATCGTGATGTCACACGACCAAGTGTACGCACCCATCACGCGCGAAGAGCGATGACTGATGAGTCACCCTGGGAAAAGAATTCGTGGTTTCCACACAAATCTTAAATTTTTTAATCTTCGAGATACGTACTTACTT
>Ga0213868_10004381_pt1 | contig 12897 bp, 14 predicted proteins | sample PICome_9_FD_160087 | JGI IMG/M metagenome (GOLD analysis project Ga0213868, IMG submission 160087) | Coastal seawater microbial communities near Pivers Island, North Carolina, United States - PICO127 | ecosystem: Environmental > Aquatic > Marine > Coastal | place: USA: North Carolina...
GGACATGGTGCCCAAATTCGTGAGCAACAACGTAGGCCTGGGCAAAGTCGCCGGTGGCCCCAAATCGGCGGGCCAGGATGTCTTCGAAGAAACCGGTTTCGAGATAGATGCCCTTGTCCAACGGGCAATAATGTGGTCCGATCGCGGCCAGAGCCGTACCGCAACCCGTGCGGATCGGTGTGTCGAACAACGTGAGCGTGGCTTCTTCGTAACGGACGTTGTTCACGGTGAACTGATTGACCCAGAAGTCCTGCACGTCGACGAGCAGGAAGTTGAACCACTGTCCGGCCGTGTCGTCAACCGCATTCTGCTGGGTGGTGGAGGTTGTAGTACCTACAGAATCCAATGCAGAACCCGAGGGGGTACCGCCAGCGCCACCAAAGACGTTTCCGCCAAAGAGCGGCGCCAGGATCAACCCAACAATGCCCAAACCACCAGCGCCAGCTGCAGCGCCGCCACGGCCACTTGCGTTTCCACGGGCGGCGCCGCCGGTACGCGCATCGCGGAAGTTCCGATCAGCCTTTTCGGAGCGAGTCCACTTCATGGCAATTCCTTTAGTTGCTTCTCACCGTTGGTCGACAAAGCCGTCGACGGTCTGGCGTATCGCATCGTAGGTCCCAAGCATTTCACCTGCGAGCTTTAGATTGGCTTGGCCTCGTTGGAGATGACCGTTGTGGCCGACAACCATCAGGCGCGGTTCGTCGCGAAGATGGTCATGCAAATAACGCAGGGCAAGCTCCAAGCTCAGCCTTGGGCCAGCAGTGGCAAAGTTAACAATCTCCTCGTCGCGCAACGTTTCGGCGGCAGTCCCCACAAAGGCACCAACAACAGCGTCGAATAACTCGACGGAGAACAGAGGCGCCTGGCCTTCTGGCGTATGCCAGCTGGCGCTACGTACCAAGTCGCCGACGTCGTGCCAACACGGACCCATCATCGCCAGGTCGAGGTCCAACACCGCTGTTGCCCGACCATGGTCTCGATCAAAGAGCACATTCGACAGCTTGGTGTCGTTGTGCACAACTCGATGCGGACACGAGTCGAGGCCGTCATCGGCGCAACGCGTGTCCACCTGCGACTTCAGGTCTTCGATGGCCACCAGGAGTGGCTCGATGAGGGCACGGCGTGATGACTCGGCAGCTTCAAATCCGTGCAAGAACTCGCGGTGGACTCGATCGAGATTATGGAACTCAGGAGCAGTCCGTATCAGCGGCGGGCCACCCAGGTCAGCCGTCTGGTTCGAGAATCGGCCATACAGAGCGCCGGCGCTGGCCAATGTGGCTAGTGGCTGAGCAGAACGAAGAATCTGGCCTTTGCGGTGGACGAAGGCCCGCCAAACATCGCCCTCAGGCGTCATGATGAATGGTTTGCCGGGAAGGGTCGGCACTAGTTGTGGGTACCAGCTGTCGCCTTGGCCCTCGACGGCCCGTCGCCAATCAAGGTGGGAGGTGACCCGCACCAAGTTTTCCATAATGCCGAGCAAATCCCCATGAGCTGAACCCCGCATCTGCTGCAATACCAGATCACGCCCGGCGCGAGCTCTCAAGGTGCGGTTCGTTCGACCACCAGTCAGCTGCTCGACATAGGCGTCTTCAAGCCCATAGGCGTCCAGAACCGTTTCCGGCACCGAAAAATCGGTTTTCACGTCTACTAGACTGCTGTGCGCCGGCCCACTTTCCAACATCGGCGCCCTACTTGAACGACCGAGTGCTGCTCTGACGAGAGCGGTCGCTGAGTACCCTGCCGTGGTGGAACAGTTTGACCTCATCATTATCGGCGCCGGTTCAGGAAACTCGATCCTGACCGACGAGTTCGCGGACTGGAACGTTGCCATCGTGGAACGAGACGTGTTCGGCGGCACATGCCTGAACCGCGGGTGTATCCCATCGAAGATGTTCATCTACCCAGCTTCGATCGTGGAAACCGTGCGCACCGCGAGTCCGCTCGGTGTCGATGCCCACGTCGACAACGTGCGTTGGCCCGAGATTGTTGAGCGCGTCTTCGGCCGTATTGACCCGATCGCCGCTGGTGGCGAGGAATACCGGCGGTCGCTCGACAATGTCACGGTCTTCTCCGAGGACGCCCGTTTCGTTGGCCACAAACAAGTTCAAGTGGGCGACAAGGTCATCACCGCCGACACCATCGTGCTTGCCGCCGGTGCTCGCCCCCGGATTCCCGACACCCCGGGGTTGGCCGATGTTCGCTTTCATACGTCGGCCACCATCATGCGTGTACCCCAGCCACCGGCTCGCCTCGCCATTCTTGGCGGAGGGTTTATCGCATGCGAGATGGGTCATGTCTTTCGGGCGGCCGGTTCCCATGTCACCATCATCAACCGAAGCGAGAACCTGCTTCGGACACACGACGACGAGATTTCGGAGCGGTTCACCGAGGTATTCGGTGAGCGGTTTGATCTGCGCTGCGGCGAGCTGCCGACTCGGATCCGTCAAGACGGCGACGAAATCATCATCGAGTTCGCAACCGGCGATCCAATCGTGGCCGACGAACTGTTGGTCGCCACCGGCCGTATCCCCAATGGCGAGCAGTTGGGTGTGACTGAAACAGGTGTTGAGCTTGATGCCTCCGGGTATGTCGTTGTCGATGAACACCAACGAACCGCGGTCGATGGCATTTGGGCACTCGGCGACATCTCGAACCCCATGCAGCTCAAACACACCGCCAACGCTGAGACGAAGGTCGTTGCCCACAACATCCATCATCGCGACGACATGCAGGTCGTGAACTACAGCGGCGCCCCGTCTGCGGTTTTCACCCATCCGCAGGTCGCGACCGTGGGCAAGACCGAGCGAGATCTCAAGGCCGAAGGCGCAAACTACATCGCCCACTCACAGCCATACGGGGCCACCGCCTATGGCTGGGCAATGGAAGACGAGCACGGATTTTGCAAGGTTATCTGTGACGCTGATACACGGCTCCTGCTGGGTGCCCACATCATTGGGCACGAAGCCTCGATCCTTATCCAACAGCTTGTTTTGGGCATGAGGTTCGGCCTTACCGTCGATCAGATGGCCACCGGTCCGTTGTACATCCATCCGGCTCTCACTGAAGTCGTGGAGCAGGCCCTGCTTGAGCTCTGACGCTGGCCCGACCCGGTCGGGTTACCACTGGCTATCCTGCCCTACGTGACAAGCACCTTTGGACGCGTCTTTCGTGTCACGACATTCGGCGAGAGCCACGGCGGCGGTGTGGGCTGCATCGTCGATGGCTGCCCACCTCGTCTTGCCCTGACCGAAGCCGATATCCAGCCCGACCTCGATCGCCGACGACCCGGCCAGAGCCGGCTGGTGACACAACGACAGGAGGCCGACCAGGTCGAGATCCTGTCAGGCACCTTCGAGGGCATCACGCTCGGTTCGCCGATTTCCATGTTGGTTCGGAACAAGGACGCCCGTCCTGGCGCCTACGACAACATGAAGGACCTGTTTCGACCATCGCATGCAGACTTCACCACCGAGGCAAAGTACGGCCTGCGCAACTGGCAAGGTGGCGGCCGCGCTAGCGCCCGCGAAACAATCGGCCGGGTTGCTGCTGCTGGTATCGCTCGCAAACTTCTCGCACAGATGGCTGGCATCGAGGTACTTGGTTGGGTCAGCAGCGTGCACGACATCGAAGCGAACGTCGATGCCAACACGGTGTCACTCGAACAGGTCGAGGCCGACCCGACGCGTTGCCCTGATCCCGAGGCTGCTGCGGCAATGACCACAGCAATCGAGCAGGCCCGTCGAGACGGCAATTCACTGGGGGGTGTGGTCACGTGTGTGGCTCGTAATGTTCCGCCTGGTTTGGGGACACCCGTATTCGGCAAACTCGACGCTGATCTTGCCGGGGCCCTGATCTCTTTGCCAGCTGCGAAAGGTTTTGAAATCGGATCTGGCTTTGCCGGAACCCTGATGACCGGCCGTGAACACAATGATGCGTTCGTGCCAGGTGAGCACCCGGCGGCGCCACAAACCGAGACCAACTATTCCGGTGGTGTGCAAGGCGGCATCAGCAACGGCGCCACGATCGTGACCCGCACCGCGTTCAAGCCAACCGCCACCATCTCTTCGGCTCAGAAGACGGTCGACCGCGACGGCAATGCGGTAGAGCTCGAAGCCAAAGGCCGACATGACCCGTGTGTATTACCTCGTGCGGTCCCCATGGTCGAAGCCATGACACTGCTTGTACTCATCGACCATCTGCTCACCCAACGCAGTGTCGACGTCCTCTAAGGGCGAGCCTTCGAAGAGCGTCGAGCCGGGCGACGCGACCGCTACTACGCCAAAGCCACGGCTAGGTCTGGGGTGATGCGTTCCCCTACTCGTCGAGCCGCAGCTGCGGCCTTCGCCCTGTCGTTAGCCGCCACCTCGTGCACCGCCACCAGCCCCGACACCGTTGTTGCTTCAATCGTCGGCCAGGCTATGGAAGAAACGCCTGAAACCGTTGTCGAGTCGCCGCCCACCACGGTGCCGATACAAGCTGCACCGGATAGCGAATCTGCGCGTGAAACGGCCAAGATTGCAGGTGCTGAGCCGGTCGCGGTTGAGCCTGCAGGTAGCGAGCAAGCTGAAGCCGAGCCAGTTGAAACCCAGCCGGAGTCACCGGCTGCATCACCCGCTGAAGTAACGATACGGCTGCCCGACGTAAGCGTCGTGGACCTTTCCACCGGCGAGGCCGTCGACCTTGGTGAGTTTGTCCGTCCCGGACCCACGCTCGTCTGGTTCTGGGCCCCGCATTGACCGACCTGCGTGGCCGAAGGCCCCGCAGTTGCGCAGTTAGCGCAAGACAATCCTGACCTGAACGTGCTCGGCCTAGGTGCCCAAGACAGCCTGGAATTCGCCAATGACTTTGTGGCACGCGTCGGTCTTGCCGATAGCGCCATCACGTTTGTCTGGGACCGAAGCTTTGATTCCTGGCGCGAGCTTGGCGTTCGCAGTCAGCCGTACTGGATCTTGTACGACGCTCTCGGTAACGAGGTCACGTCGAGCCCGGGAGCGGTCGATGCTGCTGCGGTGCAAGCAGTCCTCGACGCCGCCTAACACCGACAAGTTTCTGGTCCGCACCCGATTCGGAGTCAGACCTAACGAATCCGGCCTAGCTGCATGGAACTGAGGGCCGTTGCTTGATCTGTTCACAGATGGGTCCAAGGCGCTTGTCGGAATTTCTTGGCTGCCACCGTGAAGCTAGGTTCTCGCCATGTTGCGTCGTGGAAGAGACGCGGCACTGTTGGTTGCGCTGGTTATAGAGCGCAGTTATTGAGCGATGCTTCCCGGCGTACGCATGGTTGCGATATCGATCTCGGGGTACAGCTCGACGATACGAGCGTTGACTTCGCTCTGCACGCCAGCGAGTGGCAACACGTTGAGCACACCCTGGCCATGGCGGAGCAGATCAATGATCTGTTCGCCGCTTTGGATCATGACGGCATCGCCATTGATCACCAAGTTGACCTCGGTCGGATCCTGGTCGAGTTGGTCACGCAGATAATCAAATATGTTACGAACCGATTCGAGCTTGATGCCCGCATCGAGCAGGTGCTTGACGGCCTTGAGCTCAAGGAGATTCTTGTAAGAATACGTGCGGCGACTGCCGCTGCCTGCGGCTGGAGATGTCGGCTTTACCAGGCTGGTTCGGGCCCAATAGTCGAGCTGACGGTAACTGATACCAACGATTTCGGCGGTACGAGTGGCGGGGAATCCGCCTATCGGCGCGCCGATGATGGAATCGATGGATAGTTGCTCGGAAGCCATGTGCGGGGGATCCTGAAGGGTGTGGTGGAAGGGTTGTTCGACTGTGGTGGGTCAACCGTAAGGTTGCCATGGAACGAACCACAGCAGCGAAATTACGGCCTTGAGGTTTACGAGCGTAGGCCCTAGAGATAAGCCAGTCAACGATGCTCTAACATCAGGAGCAACATCAGCCATATACACGACACACCACAAGCAGCTATTCAAGGCGTGGCGTGCAGCCAAACCAGCCCGACAACTCACCAATATTCGCGACTACGCCCGCCGAACGGCACGACACGAATCAGCCCCGTGATATTGGATGGGCCGTTGCGAGCCAGTAGGGACAGGGGACAACGCTCAGCTTGTGCCAGCCACCAAGTTATGCATCAACCATCCAGGTTCTGGACCTGGATGAGGGTTAGCCGCCGAAGTCTTCGGGGTTGATGTTGTCGATGAACTCTCGAAACTCGTCCAAGACCTCTTCGACGGTTTCGCCGTCTTCTTCTTCGTCGTCCTCTTCAGGTTCAGGAATAAACCCTGCGGAATCGACAACGTGTGTCGCTGCGAAGATGTCGGAACCAGTGCGGACAGCGATTGCGAGTGCATCAGACGGTCGACACGACACGATTTCGGTCTTATCGCCAGCAACCAGGTGCAACTCGGCATAAAACGTCTTGTCTCGAAGGTCGGTGATCACCACCTTGTCCAAGGTGGCACCCAACACAACAAGCAAGTCTCGCACCAGGTCATGGGTCATAGGGCGAGGGGTATCGACGTCTTCGAGAGCTAGCGCAATTGCCGTCGCTTCGGCCTGACCGATGAATATCGGCAGCATCCGAGTGTCGTCGCTGGTTTCTTGCAGCAGCACAATCGGCGTATTACTGGGCATCTCGACTCGAACACCGACCAGTTTCATTGCGATCACGAGGCACACACTATCTGTTAGGCGGCTGGTTAGTCGGAGCTGTAACCCAGACGTTCTCGCAACAGCTTCACGATGATGGTCTCGCGGATCACGTTGCCCATATCCACCAGGTCGTCTGCAACTTGGCGGGCCCGGGCCGCCGATTCGGGTGAACCCTTGCGTGTCACCGGCATAACAATCTGTTCGAGCATGCCAGCTTCGCGTTCGGCGGCGACACGCCACGCCTTGAGATGGCGCGGTTCGATCCCATGTTGCAGGAACTCAGCGGCGGCTTTGGCCACCTTGAGTTCATCTCGGGTAAACCGGGGACCTTGACCATTGTCATGCGGATCGAGCAACCCAAACTGGATCAACTGGTTGAGTTGTTGTGCGCTGAGCCCTGCAAGCCGAGCCAAGTCAGCTGGGTCGAGGTCATCGATAGCAGGCCCAGGGTCACGAAATCTCGACGACGGTCGCGGAGATTCGACGTCGGCAGATAACGCTGCGGTGTCGGTCGAACCACCGCTGTCCAGGCCCTTGTCGAGGCGTTCTTTGATGACCCTTAGCGGCAAGAAGTGATCCCGCTGCATAGAAAGGATCCACCGCAGCCTGTCGACATCGGCAAGCGCAAATTTGCGGTACCCAGAGGGTGCACGGTGCGGTTCGACCAACCCCCTACTTTCGAGGAATCGGATCTTGGAGATGGAGATGTCGGGGAACGCGTCCTGCAGCAGCGTGAGCACTTCGCCGATTGACTTGTGGTTCCGTCGGCCATCCTCGTCGGCATCGTATTCGCCCGAGGCGTTATATGGCGACTCGGTCATGACTCATCCGTTAGGAACACAAGTTTGAATTTCCCGATCTGTACTTCGTCGCCCGAACGAAGGCTGCTCGACTCGATGCGAGTTCTGTTCAGGTAGGTGCCATTGAGCGATCCAGCATCGTTGAGCAGCACGACATCGCCATCGCGATGCACTGCGGCATGACGGCGACTCACCGTGACATCGTCGAGGAAGATGTCACTCTCGGGATGGCGGCCAATCGTGGTGTAGGTCTCGGTCACCGGATAACGGGTGCCAGCCTTGGATCCGCTCTTGACCACGAATACAGCTGAGCCGGCACCAAGAGACTCGTCGACGCTGGCCTCATCGATCGTGACTACGGCGTGTTCCGACGTCGGTTCCTCGTGGGATCGGTGCAGGTCAAACCCGCAAGACGAGCAATAGTTCGAAGCCTCGCTGTTCGGATGCCCGCATCGCGAGCAGACGGTCTCAGCCATTGGTGTACCCAATCAGTTCGAGATATGCCTGCGCGTCGAGCAACGAGTTGACATCGGCCGCAGAAGAGGGACGTACTGTGCACAACCACCCCTGACCGTAGGGGTCGCTATTCACCGCCGTGGGCGTGACAGCAAGCGCAGCATTTGGTTCAACAACTACTGCGTCGACCGGCATGTACAGGTCAGTCATGGCTTTAAACGCTTCAATTTCACCCATTTCATCGCCTGCAGCCACCGTGGTCTGCACATCGGCAAGCTGCACCATGGTCACCTCGCCAAGAGCTTCTTGGGCGAACTCGGTGATACCGACTCGCAAAAGGTCACCCTCGACGCGGACCCACTGATGGTCTCGGGAGTAACGCAAGTCGTTGGGCACGAGCATGAGCGGAACCGTAGCCCATCAGAACTACGACCAAAACCTTGACTTTAGGTCGAGACTTCGACGGGAGGTCGAATCGAGTTGCGAAGAAGCGGCAAGTAGCCCACTGCGGACGCCCAGCTGAGCACGAGCGACGGCATCGCCGTGATCCAGGCCAGCACACGGTAGACCTCTTGGCCTGCAGGTTCGGCAGACGCAGCCAGGAACAGCGGCAACGCAAACAACAGGCCAAACGTGGCCATCTTGCCCCACCAACTCACCTTGACCGTGCGCACGCCTCGGGCACCGAGGTAGAGCGCCGCTAACGCCACCAGAGCCTCCCGGGCAAAGACTGCGACCAGAAACCACGCGGGAGCCGCATCGATGATCAGCATCGAACTGAGGGCGACCAGAAACATCAACCGATCAACCGTTGGATCGAACACACGCCCAAACTTGGAATGTTGCTTCAGCAGCCGAGCGAGGTAACCATCGACCCAGTCGGTTGCACCTAACACCGCAAAAAGCACTGCCGCCGCGTACGGGCGATCAGCGGAGTGCACGAGCCACCCAAAGACCGGAACACAGATCAGTCGGCCGAGCGTGAACAGATTTGGCACTGTCAGGATTGCGTCTGACCCTTCGATCGTGCCTTCACGGTCAAAGATTGGGGTTCTGCCGTTCGCCACTGCGCTCCTATGTCCTGTGTTGTCCTGCACGGTCTCGTGCACACCTCCAGGTGTGCGATCGACCGGTGCTTCGTCGTTCTGTCTGGCCCGTCGTTCTGTCTGACGCTGGCGGCCAGCATACGATGTCAATATGCCATCGGTCTTCAGTCTCATCATCAACGGCGATCTGCCTGGTCATTTCGTGTGGAGCGACGACATTTGTGTCGGCTTTCTCTCGATCAACCCGATAACCGATGGCCATGCGCTGGTGGTTCCTCGGGCCGAAGTCGATCAATGGACCGACATCACCCCCGACGATGCGGCCCACATGATGCGGGTATCGCACCACATCGGCACTGCCCTTAAGGCGGTGTTCTCGCCGGAACGCATCGGCCTGATGATCGCTGGCTTCGAAGTGCCCCACACCCATCTTCATGTGCTGCAACTCAACGACATGAGCGATATGAGTTTCGCCAACGCTGCCACAACGGTCGACCATGCCAAACTCGCCGGTTTTGCGGCTTCGATTCGCCAACAGCTCGAGGTAGCTGGTCACCAACACGTGGCCGACGCTCCCTAGGCGACTCCTACCGGAGCCAGCGCGATGCCAGAAGGGTTTAGCCGTCTGCGTCCTGTGAGCCTTCGGCCCCGTCACCGACCTCCACCTCATCGATTTGACCAAACCCGAACAGGTCAACCGGTTCCTCTTGGGCCACGGGCACGGCTCCGATAATGCCAGTGAAGTTGTACACCTCGATCCGATCCAGACCAGGGTTCTCACTCTGGAGCTCCCAACCGAGCTCTCCTAGCCGAACCCGGAACGTATCGATCTGACCTTCGAGGCCCTCGACGCTTTCGAGGTCTCGATCGACCAGTAACCAGTCGACATCGCTGGTGACCTCAGCGATCACGTCGTTGAGCCGGTCTCCAAGAGGTATGGAGATATCGGGATCTTCGCCATTAAATTCGCCGATCGAGAAATCAAGTTCGTAGACGCCAAGTCGTTCCGCCAGCAGCGGCAGCATCGACACCGATGCCCGCACCGGTTCGTCGATAGGAATCAATTCGATTGCGTCGACCCGAGCCAGATCAGTTTCGTCTCGACCGCCCCACTGCCATGGTTCTGTATACGGCGTAGTCGACGAATCACGCACAAAGAAGACAATGGCGGTGAGCAACAACGCCAGGATGATGCGGCGTTCGACGCGGACCTGCTTGACCAGGATGCGCCCGGTGCGTTTAAGAGCGAACACGGTGGCCACAAATACAAACACCGTCATCGGCACCGTTTGAGCTGCTTCACGGATGCGGCCAGGTGGAACATCGGCACCCATATACAGGACGTACAGCGGTATGGCCGGCATCAGATACCGGGGCGCCGTCAATGGCAAGAACAACACCGGTGCTAACAGGGTGACCAGTATCTGAAAGTTGGCCTGGGTGCCAACAATCTGAGTGAACCGCACCGGGTGCGACAAGATGCCCCACAGCGCACCCAGTGGCGTATCGCCGAACTCAGCGTACGGCTCGAGGAATGGGAAGGCGCCGTCGCTTAGACCACGCTGAAGCCCATACATAGCGATCAGGAACCAGCAAAGGCCGACGATAAGCGCAATAAGGCCTACCCGTCGGCGACGCTCGATCAGCAGCAATATGCCAAGACCGGCAACGGCCAAACCCAAGTCGGCCCGGCAGCACAACGCGAAGATGATTGCCAAGGTCATGATGCGCTTGGCGCGTGGTCGAACCTGGTGGTCGTAGTTCTGTTGCATGGTGCGATCAGGCTTGGCATCGAAGCCCGACAACACTGCCCACATGAGTGCTGGGACAGCGAGCACCGCCGGCGCAAAGTCAGCAACGTTCATATTGTGGACATAGGTGTAGATGCTGTACGCGAACACGATGGTCGACGTGGCACCGATACCAAGCAGACCGTGGCGACGGGCGAGTCGCCAGAGCGGAATAATTGTGAGCCCCAAGGCGATCGACTTGATGATGAGCAGGGTCTCTATGCGGGGCAAGACAGAAGTCAGCAGGCCCAGTGGATACAGAATCAGCGAACCTTGTTCGGCAATCAAGTTCCCACCGGCAAGTGTGGTGACCGGCTTAAGGTCTTCGCCGATCTGCCATGCGGCCTGGGCGTATTTTGCTGTCTCTACTCCATGATCGAGTTGGTGGAAACGTGCCAGCACCAGCGTGATGAGGACCGTGATCTGCACGATCGCAAATCCGTATGGCAGCCACCGGTCGTACGACGGGGTGTCGAGGCGTCCTTGCAACCGGAGCATGGAGCGGTCGATGCGTTCCCAAACTCGTTCGGCTACTGACCGCAGCCGTTCGAGGACAGGCAGTGATGTTGAGATGGCGGTCATGGCAGCCTCTCTTGAGCAGCAGCGGTGACAGCCTGGTCGGCGAGTGCCGTCAAACTCTGCTCCGTCATCGACTCCACTTCGTCCATCAGCTGCGAACCGCTACTCCGAGAATTGTTCACCGCGGTGCTCACGGCATGTATCTGAAACAGTTCGGTAGGTGGTGTTTCGATGCGCTCGAGCAGCCCGGAGGCGTCGGCATCGGCGGGGTCGAGCCAGGCATCCCACAGTGCGGGTGCCACCATGATCGGCATGCGATCATGAATGGGTTCTATGGCTGCATTGGCTGGACCTGTCAGGATCGTACAGCTGCGCAACCTGCTGCCATCGCCGTCGGGATCCCGCCATGTTTCGAACAGGCCCGCAAATGCGAACGGCGCACCGTCGGCACGTTGGATGCACCACGGCTGTTTGCGGGGTTTCTTCGCTGCAGGGTCAGATACGGCTGTCCATTCGTAAAACGCATCAGCCGGAATAATGCACCGGTGTTTTTTCGCTGCATTACGGAACGTGCTCTTCTCGGTCACCGTCTCGACCCGGGCGTTGATCATCTTGTTGCCAATCGAGGCAGATTTGGCCCAGAACGGAATGAGACCCCAACGCATCAGATCGAGATGTCGACCATCGTCATTACTGACGATCACGGGGATGTTCATCGAAGGAGCCACATTAAAGTTCGGTTCCGTGAGCGTCTCCGACATCGTTGTGGCACCGAAATAGTCAGCGATGTCCCCTGGAGAGGAAGCGGAGACGAAGCGGCCACACATCGAACGCGAGAGTACTACCCCAGCCGAACAACAGCGCGCCAGCCCAGTTCTCGACCGATTACCGGGCGGGGTCGCCCTAAGGTCTCCTCCACTCTTCTCGGTGCAAAACACCGAGGAACGGCTCGCTAGATTGAAGGCATGGCTCGCCCTCCTAGCTGGTTCACCGGCGCAATCGCACACAAGCCGACAACTCGATCTGTCGAAGTCGACGGCTGCGCTGTCAATTACCTGACCTGGGGTGACGCGAACCTGCCGTGCCTCCTGTTACTCCATGGAGGCGCTGCCCACGCCCACTGGTGGTCGTTCATCGCTCCCCAGTTCACGCAGCGATACTTCGTGATCGCCCCCGACCTTTCCGGCCACGGCGATAGCGGCCGCCGAGACAACTACACCATGGAACAATGGGCCGACGAAGTAATGGCGGTTGCGGCCGACGCACGCGCCCCGGGCCGACCGATCGTTGTCGGCCACTCCATGGGCGGACACGTCGCTATCGCTATCGCTGCCCGCTTCGGTCACGACTTGGCGGGGGCGATCATCGTCGATGCGCCGGTTCGTGCACCCGATCCAGAGTCTGAAGAGGGCGAACGAGGGCGCATGTTCAAGAACCCTAAGACCTACCCCGACCTAGAAACAGCGCTCGATCACTTCCATTTGATGCCCCCGCAGCCGTGCGAGAACGATTTCATCGTCGACCACATAGGGCGCCACTCGCTCAAAGAAACCATCGACGGCTGGACGTGGAAGTTCGATCCTCGGGTATTCGCCCGGGAGCGGTATCAGACCAATAACTACCTTGAGCGTGCTACCTGTCGGCTTGCGCTGA
>Ga0213868_10004382_pt1 | contig 12897 bp, 8 predicted proteins | sample PICome_9_FD_160087 | JGI IMG/M metagenome (GOLD analysis project Ga0213868, IMG submission 160087) | Coastal seawater microbial communities near Pivers Island, North Carolina, United States - PICO127 | ecosystem: Environmental > Aquatic > Marine > Coastal | place: USA: North Carolina | collected...
TTGCGCATTGTCATACGGAGCAATGGCTACATTTTGAGTATTCCCAGTTCCAGAGCCAAGTGCGGGAGACTCGTCAGTATAAAAATCAACAATGGTTTGACCTTCAACAGGTGATGAAATTAAATACCAGTTAGTTGTGGCCAAAGTACGCGTATAATTAACTGTTCCTTGAAATGTACTTGTAGATATGAAAGAGGAGCCAGGACTAATATTAAGATTATTAACCTGTTGAAAACTTGATGTTGTAACTTGATTATCCAACTGAACATCTCTTTTCATTTCAAATCCAGATATGAATCCATCAGGAATTTCACCTCCCCACCAGGTTGAAGCATTATCCCAGTCACCATCTGTAACTGAAATAACAGGGGTGGTATTGTCTATAAATTTAATACTTTGAATATAGATATTTCCTGTCTTAACTTCAGGATCAGAAGAGCTTGTTCTAGGCCTCAGAAACCAAAGATCTTGCTCACTACCAGTCCAGTTATCTTTGTTAATATAGGTGAATACTACGTCTTGAGTATTGCTATTCTTATCACTTCCAGGGTTGGCAACCATACTAGCAATTGTAAATTTCTGTGATCCATCCTTTGAAACGAAAGCTAGAGCCTCGTTAGCAGTATCGTTAATAAGTGTTACAACTAACCCTTTGTAAGAAGATGCATCTACTGGAAAGCCACCATTTAATTTTGTTTTTGATTCAAATTTTGCACTATTATTAGCGGCTATTTCAAGTTTTACATACCCTTTCCCTGCATCTGTAGTATCACTAGTAACCGTTACACCATTACCGCCAGTAAAACCCGTAACATCTGAATTGCCATCAAAATTAAATGATTCATTATCTTCTCTGAAAGAACCGAATTGTATATCATCAATTTCTATACTCCCTGCTGAGATACCTGCATCGGTTAAACCAACTAGGACATCAGTTTTTGCAGTGGCTGTATTCCAAAAACTAATATTACTCATATTAATTCTATAGGTTTTAAAATCAGTATCATTGGTAGAAATGGTCACTGATTGCGACTTTACAGTGGTAGTACCATCCTCATAAAATCTAACTCGTAATTTAGTTCTAGTAGAATTATTTTTTAATTTTATATAGGCATAAGGATTATCATTTCCAATTATTGAATCTGTTATTCTAATTCCAGGAAAACCCTGAGTTGAATTAAAAGTTAATGTTGAGGCATTTGTGCCTGTGGACCATGTGTCACCCCCATTCTTTGACCAGCCTCCTTGAGTGTTTTCAAATGTCCAATGATGTTTAGTAAATGCTATGTTTTCGATAAAAATATTACCTAGACCATCGTCAAAAGCAGCGGAAGTATCAGAACTTGATTTTCTAAATTGGAAGTTAATAGTATTAACGATGCCGTTCCAATCTGCATTACCATTCATTTTAATAACATAGGTTTTAACTTCTTTATCATTTTTCGAAATACTTTTACTGACAAACCTATTTGTTCCTGAAGTATTATAAATAACTCTTAATAGCTCATTAGAAGTGTTATTTCTAAGTTTTATTATTACAAAGAGATTATCGGCATTGATATTTGCTGTGGTTGTTGTAATTTGAGGATTTCCCGCACCATTTACGTCGAGAATTCCATAAGTTGAGGCAATATTAAAATTTGCTGACGTCGCTGAAGCCGCCCAAATGTCATTATCATTATTAAAATTCCATGGGCCTTGAGCAAACATATTTTGCGAGAAGAGCAAAAGCACAAAGAGTGTGTAGTATTTTTTCATTATTCTTAGGATTGAGAGATTTTATTGTCATAATAGACACATACGAAGTTAAAAAGGTACATTATTGATAAATGTCAGAAATGAGTAAAACTTTAATACATCTGAAGCAAAACAGATTTAAAAGCACGACATGTTTACAATATGAAAAAATACAGTTTAATGAAAATATAAACTATGAGTAAAATATATAATATTTGAAGCAAAACTATTTCAAATCAATAAAATGTATAAGTATTTTCTAAAAAACATAGTACTTAATAAGAATATTGTATTTTGATGGTTGCTTGGCCCTTAACAAATGCTAATGATTGTAAAAACACATCAATTTCATGTGTTGTTTCGATAAAGTATTTTATTGGAGGTATTGCAAAAAAGGCATGACCAACGTTTTCATATAATACTAAATCACATCGGTTACCATTAGCTTCCATTTTTCTTTGATAAGACTTCAATCTAGTTATAGGTATAATTTTATCTTTGGTGCCACTTAAAATGATAGTTGGTGGTGCTTCCTTTGAAATATTATGAATCGGTGAAATTTCTCTATATCGCTCCATAAAACGCCGATATCCAAACGAGTTTGGACCATTGTCTATCACCGGATTTAATAACACCAGAGCATTTGGAACAGCACTAATTTTTGTATTGTCTGTCAAGGCATTTAGCCCTTCAATATTGCCACAAACTGCTGCCAGATGCCCACCCGAAGACCCACCACCTGCAGCGATCATATCTGGATTAATATGAAGCGCTTTAGCATGTTCACGAACGTAACGCATCGCTGATTTCGCATCTTGAACAGCTTCAAAAGGAGTGGTTTGATGTGTATTTTTTATTCTATACTCTGCTGAAATAGCAATCATACCGCGCGAGGCAAAATACATGGCTTGACGTTTAAACATATCAGGATGGCCATTGTTCCAACCACCACCGTGAAAAAAAATAATACTACTATAAACAGTATTGGTATCAAAATCTAAAGGCCTATAAACATGTAATTTTAATTGTGTAGTATCAATGATCTTATAAACAATTTTTTCGGGATGTATAATCACTTTATTTTTTTGTCCAAAACTTAGTTGAGTGCTTATAAAAACAGATATGGTAATTAAGAATAAATTATTAACAAACATGTGTGATCACCCTTATTTTTGATTTAAAATTTGCTGTACTGATTCTTCGTTGTTAACATCATCAACAATACGACCAAAATCTGTATCTGTAATGACTCTAAAATCATTTAAACTTTTATCATTTTCATAGGTTATCATTAGGTCTTTTAGTTGATCTGTTAAATCCAAAACAACGTCTTGATAGGATGGGTCATGATAAATGTTATTCATCTGACTAGGATCTTTTTCTAAATCGTATAATTCCCAAACATCAATGTTATAATAAAAGTGCGCTAGAGTGTATTGTTGCGTTCTAATACCGTAATGTGGTTGCACATGATGCCAAAAAGGAAACTCATAATAATGATAATACATGGCTTGTTGCCAATCTGGTGGTGTTTGTCCTGATAATATAGAGGCAAAACTTTTCCCTTGCATGTTTTGTGTCGTTGAAATACCTGCTAATTCTAACAAGGTCGGTGCAAAATCAATATTGGTAATAATGTCCTCATTTACACTACTAGGAGCTATTTTTCCAGGATATTTAATCATAAATGGCATTCGTAGTGATTCTTCATAAATAAATCGTTTATCAAAAAAACCGTGATCTCCAAGATAAAAACCCTGGTCGGAAGTTATTATAATGATGGTATTATCTTCTAAATTGTTCTCTTTTAAATAATTTAATACCCTCCCAATATTGTCATCAACAGATTTTACACAAGCTAGATAATCTTTTATATAATTTTGATAACGCCATTTACGACCTTCCTCAAAGGTCATTTCTTTCGGTTGTACAATCTCACCTTTTTTAGCACCATAGAAATCCCATTTAATGATGTCGACACCTTGTAATTCTTTGGGTCGTTCTAACTTCATATCGCGTCTGCTAAAATACTCCATGGTCATTTCTGTATCGCCAGCAGTTTTTTCACGACCCACATAGGTGTCATTAAACGTTTCAGGATATGGCATTTCAATATCATCCCATAGGGTTTCATATTGAACATCAGGGTGCCAGGGACGGTGTGGTGCTTTGTATTGTAAAACCATTAAAAATGGGTCATTTTTTGTGGTTGAGCTATCTAGCCATGTCAGTGCAAAGTCTGTACTCAAGTTGGTAGCATAACCTGTTTCCTTAACATTAGTACCATTGTCATTATATAATGGATTCCAATAATGGCCTTGCTGTCCAGCAGAATTATGGTATTTAAATGTATCAAAACCAACTGGCTCGGTACCTAAATGCCATTTTCCAAATAAGCCTGTTTTGTAACCATTTTTTTGAAATTCTTGCGGGAATGTCCATTGGGTAGCATCAAACTTTCCCCCGCTCTCATTTTTATAATAACCATTTAAATGGCTGTAATTTCCTGTCAATATGCCCGCTCTACTTGGACCACAAATAGAGTTAGTGACTAAAACATCTTGAAATAGCATGCCTTGCTTTGCTACCTGATCAATATTTGGAGTAGGTGCAATATCTTTATAAATTCCACCGTAAGCACTAATGGCTTGTGTAGTTAAATCATCAGCCATAATATAAATAATATTGGGTTTTTGTGATGAGACATTAGCCTTATAATCACTGTTTAAATTACAATTGATACACAAACTTGCAGCTACCAGCAGAGTAAGGAGTAGATTTAGTTTCTTATATGACATATTAGTTTTTTTTTGATTCGTTATCATAGTATGCTTTAATGCGTTGATTTAATATGGTACTTAAATGAGTCACTGTTGATTCATATTGTTTATTTTTTGCTACATTTTTTATTTCCTGTTTATCAATACTATGATCATACAACATATTAGCAAACTGTTCTCCGTTTTGTTGCCACTCTGTATATACATAATCTCCTATAATAAGAGTTTCTCCTTTTTGATAACGAGCCCAAGCTGAATAGTCATATTTTTTATTTGGTGTATTGAGTATCTTAACCAACGATTTACCATCTAAATGTTGAGGTTTTTCAATATTGGCCAAATCACAAAGTGTTGGATATAAATCAATGAGTTCTGTGATTGATTCTGTATGCTGATTACCAGAAATATCAGAAGTGCTGATTACTAACGGTACTTGAAGAGCAACTTTAAAATTACTGTGCTTGGCCCATAAACCATGCTCCGACAAACTCCAACCGTGATCACCGACCAGCACAATAATCGTATCATCCCTGAGGTTTAATTCATTTAAAGCTTTGATTACTTTTCCTATTTGCGCATCAATGAAACTAACACCAGCGTAATAGCCATGGATTAATTTTTTTGCAACATCATCGGAAACTGCTCCTTTTTTTGGAATACCTTTATAGTACCTTAATTCACCCCAATTATGTTGTGCTGCTTTTGGTGCTTCTTTTGGGAAAAAGGAGTTTTTAGGTAAATCAATTTTAGTAGCATCGTATAAATCCCAATATCTTTTTGGAGCATTGAAGGGTAAGTGAGGCTTTACAAAACCAACTGCTAAAAAAAAGGGTTGATTTTGCTCTTTTAATTTTTTCAAGTCTGCTATTGATTTAGCTGCGGTTTGACCATCAAAATAAGCCTCATCTTCAACATCGGGGAATTCATATGGGTAGCCATGTTCTCCATTTGTTTCAAGATCAATATTTTCTTTGGATATATAGTTTCTCCAACCCTTACTTGCAGGATACCACTCCTCATCCCAATCACTAATATCTTTTTTTAAATGAGTAATTTTATTGTTACTAATGGTAATGTATCCTTCATTTTTTAGATGCTTAACTAGATTTAAAACATCGGGGGCCTCTTTTGAGATACTGGCGTTATATCTCAAAAACCTATTATTGGTAGGCCTTATACCAGTGAGGATACTAGCTCTTGAAGCACCACAAACAGGGACATTACAATAAGCATTGTTAAAAGTAACACCAGTTTTTGCTAACTTATCAATATTAGGGCTAATAATATTTTGACCATATATAGACAATTCTGGACGTAGATCATCAACCATGAGAAATAGAATATTTTTTTTAATGGGTTGAATTTGGCCATTTAGAGTTATAGAAATTAACATAAATGTGACAAATATTATCGAAAAATGAATAAACTTTACGGCTTTCATATTATTTATCATAGGTTCTAAAATCAGTCTCAATTTCAGATTCATCCTCGAGTTTTTTAAGATAATTTCCTCTAATATTTTTATTTAACTGATTGGTTATTTTATTTATAATTTGATGATCTGTCTTGGTAAACATAGATGCAAATAATTTAATAGTTTTGATATTTTTTTATAATGAAATAAGCAGGGGTTGGCTGGAATTTTGAATCGTAAATAGACTGAAAAATACCATCTTTATTTTTTTTAGTTCGTTCTGCTAAATCCCATAAATTCAAGGTTACAATACCTGTTTTTGATTTTTTATCTAAAAGTTTTATTAACTTTTCATAAAGAAGTGCTTGTTCTTGTCTTCCCTCTTCAACTTTTGTCACATCTGCTATGAAATAATCTAGTTCTGTTACATGAAATTCCAACTTATTTTGGTGAGCCCAATCAATTAATTGAGACAGTTTATCCAAAGCCTTATCAGGATTTGTTGTAAAAGCCTCTGTTGATTTTCCGTTTAAAATATGACCTTGCCACCCAATACCATCTACTCTATGTCCTTGAGATCTGATATACAATATGGTTTCTTTTATTTTATCCCACATTTTAGTTTGCATCCCACCATTTTGATTGTAAATAAGTTTTATCTTTGTAGCATATTTGGTTGCTATTTCAAATGCTTTTAATATGTAATATGGGTAGCCATTGTCGTCTAAACCAATTTTTAACCAGGGATTTTCCCATTTATCTGTACCTTCTTTTGGACCAAACCATTTTCCATTAGGTAATACAGTCTCGTTGACAACATCCATCCATTTAATTGTAGGCTCAGAATTAAATTTTTGTGCAAATTTAGTTGCAAATTCAGTCATAATTAAGCGTAATTCATTAGCGGTTCTATTATCTTCTTTTGCCCATTTTGAAGCTTGTGGGCTTATCGGTCCATGTAAACGCATTATAAGATTATGTTTGTTGGAAAAATCAATAAAATCTTCAATACGATTCCAATTCCATACACTTGGTTTAGGATGAACAATTGTTTGCTTGGCAGAGTTTGCAGGGGTTAAATACTTGAAATCTTTTAAAAATAAAGTCTCCTTTACACTATTTAATTCATGATAATTTAGAGTAGCCCCTATTTGAACAGTCCTTATGTTTTGCTGCGCATAACAACTAGAGATAGTGTAAACCAAAGAGACGACGTAAATAAAACGGGAAATGATCATTATTAATTTTATTTTTTATTAAGATCTTGTTGCTTGAAACGTTCTAGTTTTATAATTTGAGATACTTTATCTGAATCGAATTTATTTGAAAGTTTCGCTTTTGTTTCTGCAAAGGCTGCCTTGTAAATTATTTTCTTTTCATCTTGTGACAGATTTTTACCTCTTGTTTTTTCTGCATTAGAAGCATATTTTTCATACAATATAGTGTTGATATTTTGTTTATTAGCTTCATTTAAATTCATTTTTAAGGCAATATAGTTGGAAATAACATTAGCTCTGTTTTTTGCATATTTATTGACTGGTTTTTGTGTTTCGTCTCTGAGATCTGAAATAATTGATTCTTTTTTGAGTTGTGATGAAAAAAACTTTGCAGCTAAAATTTGAAATCTATTTTTTAAGTTTTCGTAGTTTTTAGTATCAATTTTATTGTTGCGTTCTTCGGGATCAATTCTATAATCATAAAGTTCTTCAGCATGAATGTCTTCAAAATAAATAGGATCTGTACTTTTCTTATCATTAATCCAAACCGTATATCTATATTGATCGGTTCTAAAACTATAACCCATTTTGTTTTGTCTTGGATATTGACTCACAGCATAAGGTTTGGAAATCCCTTGCCCAGTATTAATATGCGAGTTTAAGCTTAAACCGTCTAAATGTTCAGGAATCTTTAGATTTGCCATATCACACAATGTTGGAAAAACATCAACAAATTCTGTTGGACTTGTAACTTTAAATGGTAGCTTGACTCTTGGATCATAAATAATTAAAGGTGACCGTGTAGCTTGCTCAAAATTTGAATGTTTATTCCAAAGACTATGATCACCAAGGTGCCAACCATGATCTCCCCATATTACTATGATGGTATTATTAGCGAACTCTTTCTCCTTTAGTGAAGCCATTATTTTTCCTATCTGTGCATCGATATAACTGGTAGCGGCATAATAACCATGAATTAATTTTTTTTGCAATGCATCATCTAACTTTAGCAATCTTTCTTGATTCAATTCATAAGTAATATTAGGTGTTTTATAGCTTTGCATTTCTCCAGAATTATGGTAGGCAATATCCACTGGATTGGTAGATTTACGTTGATAACTCGCTTTATTTAGAGAAGTTTCTTTATATAAGTCCCAATATTTTTGTGGTGCTGTAAAGGGTAAATGCGGACGCTTAAATCCAATAGCTAAAAAAAAAGGTTTGCTGGAATCTAAATCGTTTAACAGCTCTATACTTTTACGAGCAATAGCACCATCAACATATGCACCATCAGGAGCATCACTACTCTCGTATGGAGGCTTATAACGCTCTCTGATATATTTGTTGATGTCGTTTCCATAAATTCCTTTCTGTATTGCTTCGTTTCTTAATGCATATATTTTTTTTAAAATATCTTTATTTTGATAAAATCCAAGTGCAGGTGCTTTATAGCCTTCGGGATATTTAAATTCTCGTTCATTAATAAAGGGAATGCTCCATGATGGTTTATCTTTTAAGATATCAACACATCTCGGATCATAAATCTTTCCCAGTCCAATGGTTTCGTAATTATGCTCTTTAAAAAATTGAGGAATGGTAAGTATGTCAGGGTTTTTGTCACGCATTTTTGTTTTTAAATCCCATACCTGTGTAAAATCAGGTCGTTTACCCGTCATAATACTGGCTCTTGATGGGCCACAAATAGCCTGCTGCGTGTGATTATTTAAAAATATTGTTCCTTTTTTTGCAATAGCATCTATGTTTGGTGTTATTGCAATCTCATCACCGTAAGCTCCTAATGTTGGTTTTAAATCATCGATGGCAATAAAAATAATATTTGGTTTATCATTAGTTTGCCCAACTACTAGTTGAAAACTAAAACACACTAATAAAACACGAATTGAATATTTCATTTATAGAATTTTAAACATTAAAAATTGCACATAATATTTCATTTCACAAATTTAAAATCCAACCTTGATATTGACTATTACTTATTGGTAAAAGGGTGTCAAATATGAAGCAAGAATAAGTTTGATTTATACTCCTTTTTTTACTATTTTAAAAGCATGAAAAAGTTAATTATAACGTTAATTTACTTCTTTGCTTTTGGTGTAATTAATGCCCAAAACTATAACCAAAATCTTAATTTAAAAGATTACGCTGGTGATGTTATCATTACCTCACAAGTGCGTGCTGAACGAAATAAAGCTATTTTGAGAGGAACGGAATCAACAAAAAACAGGGGGTTTGTATTGGCTAATTATACAGGTATACAGCCCTCTGTATATCCTGGTTTTAATAATGGTTTCTGGCCCAAGGACGTGCCTGAAAATATTAATAATATTAAATTCAATACTAGGCACTTAGACGAGTTAGTTAATTGGGGTGTACAGAATAACTTCCATATCATTCATCATTGCCTTTTTTTTCCTAACAAGTATTTTCCTGATTGGTTTTCTAACTCTAATTATTCACAGGATGATTTAAATAGGCTACTTGTTAATTATATTTCTGGAGTTCTCAACGCAAATGATAATAAACATAAAATAGATGTATTTAATGTGATTAATGAAATCTTTGATTTTGGGCAAACAGGAAAATATCGTGACAATGGCGATGGAAATGAAGACTGTAAATGGATGGGATTGGGTTATGAAAAAGATCGCTCAGGGCTTATGGGTGAAAGCAAAATTAATACCAAGCACCCAATATTTGTGAGAAAGGTTTTTGAAACAGCTGGACAACTTTCAGAAGCTAAGCTTGAGATTCGGGATTTTAATGTGGCCTTTGGGGGTAAAAAAGCTGATGGCTTATATCAGTTGGTAAGGCATTTACTTAACTCTGGAGTGCGAGTTGATGCTGTAGGTTTTCAGTGTCACTTAAATACCAATAAAGACTATAATTATGATAATTTTAAAAAAAATGTTGAGCGATTTTTGAACTTGGGTGTTGAGGTTTACATTACAGAACTGGATGTTGGACTTAACCTCTGGAATAATGGCAAAAAAAAAATAGTAGAAGATATTTTAAAAACAGACAAGGATTGGGAGTTGTTTTTTAAAAAGCAAAAGGATATATATTACAACATTATATTAGCTGCAAAAACATCTGGAGTATCACTCATTAGTAACTGGGGATTTAGAGATGATATACCTTATGGTAATTGGAGAAAAAATCAGAAAGCATGGCTTATAAAGAAAGATTATTCTAAAAAGGAAGCCTATTATGCTGTTCTTAAAGCCTTACACGATGCGGATTTAGATAATAAATAACGTTTAATGAAACGTCTATTAATTAGTCGTTTTTAGTGGTTAATTTACTTTGATGTCTAAATGAGTAAACTTGAAATCACCTTTATTTTTATAGCCTTCCACTACAAATGATACTTCATGCATAAGCCCCATATCCATGCCTAACTTCTGCCAAGCATTGAAATGCTTAGAAATATTAATATTACCACTGTTTCGTGTGTTTCTTCGAATACTAAAATATTGCTTGAAGGTACTGGTCCCAATAATAGAGGGTTTATTATGACGTATTTTTTCATAAATATCATAAACGCTTCCATTAGTCTTAATACTTCCTTTTTTTATTGCATCATCTGACATTGAGGCTATCCAATTACGCCAATCTTCAATGATATAATATTCGATGAGAGGGTTTACAGTCCATCCATAAACAGCAAGATAAGAATTACCTGTATTAGTCTTTGATGGATTGTAATTGCACGCATAAGAAGCATGAAAATCACCAATATCTTCATGATTTTTAGTTTGATTATAACCTAATCCACGACGTGCTAAATAATTTTCAATATTATTCCAGTAACCACTAAAAAGAGCACCATCATCAATAGACATACATGCCGTTCCTTGAGAGTTTTGGTTCCATAGTTCATAACGATAACCATCCTTAATTCCTAATTTTTGATCAGCGTTTTGATTAATACATAAGGTCTGAGATATTGATGTATCAATATTTATCAAGATAATCATAATTACAAATACTGATTTATTTATCATTTTTTCTTGTCTGTTAATTAAGGATAATTTTTCTGTTTATAATTCCAGATTCTGTGGTTAACTGAATCACATACACACCACTGGCTAGTGTTGGCAGTGTAATGTTATTAGCTCCTTGACCTTGAAACGCTGTTTTTAGAACTTGTTTGCCAATCATGTTGTAAAGTACAACAGAGGCAGCCCCACTTTGCACGCCAACAATACGTAATTGCTCTGGTGTTGGCGTATAAATACCAATCATATCATTAAGCGTAGCACTGTCAACACCTAAGGTGTCTAAAGCAGTGTATAAGTAAAAACGCCCACTACCATTTAAATCACCGGTTAAGGTCGTTGTAAATTTTGACCCATTTTCTAATAACGTAAATGAATTATCAGAGGTATCTTGCAGATAGAGTTTAATGCCAGCTGGCAAATTCACACTACTAGCTGAGATATTAATAGTCATTCCAGAAGTGGCATTGATTCCTACAGGAATGATCATGTTCTCATAATCATTATCAGGAAGTGATTGTATACCTAGATTTCTACCCGAGTCTGTAGTAACTTCGTGAGTGTAAATGGCAAACTCATTTTCAAAACCACCAAAGATGGAGCTATCATAGCCATTATCAAACCCTGTGGTAGTACCATCGATATAGTAAATATCGGCAGCTCTTGTTTCAGACTCATTAGTCAAGGTGAGATTAATTTCAGGACGATTAGAGCTTGGCGTTAAGAAGGTGTCAGCACTATGGCTCTGCATAGCTTCTGTAATATCAAATGTTCCAGCTGAACCAGCTGAGACAAAAAATCCTTGACCTGGCGCTATTTCTAAATCTGCAGCTAAGTTTTTCTGCACATATGCACCAGCACCTGCATTAGCAGATTGGTCCCAGAGCCAAATGGTATTCTCGAATAATAGTCCACCAGAATTCTCGTTTAAAAGTTCACTAACAGAAATATAGCTTGTGTAAGGGTTTCCAATCAAGTTAAATCCATTACCACCGCTTCCAGAGCCATCAGATAGGGAGATTCCCACATCGTCGGTGCGTAGTGTTCCTGTAAAAGTAACATCACCCGCAGCCTGCATTTTTATGGCATAGCCGGTTCCTGTTGTAAAGGTATCACTTGTATCATCACCATCTTCTCCATCAACTTGTCCTTCTGTGTAATAATTCCATCGGTCAGTTCCAAGGGCTTGCGCATTGTCATAAGGTGCGATGGCTACATTTTGAGTATTCCCAATTCCAGAGCCAAGTGCGGGAGACTCGTCAGTATAAAAATCAACAATGGTTTGACCTTCAACAGGTGCAGAAACTAAATACCAATTGGTTGTTGGGATATTTCTTTTGTAATTTATTCTACCTGAAGACATTCCATTTACAATCAAAGATGATCCTGAATTAATGGTTAATCCGTCAGGCTCACTAATTATTAGATTGTTTATTTTTATACCTGTATTGCCACTTATAATAGGTGCATTTGTAACATCTATGATGGTTGCATCTAATGTGCTTAATGGTTTACCATTGCTCCAATTTTCTTCATTATCCCAATTTGAGTTAATTGTTCCTGTCCATGAAGACTCTACAATTTCATAGGCTCCTATATCTAAGATATTGGATAGTTGATTAAAATTTACAGGATCTGAATCTTGAGGAACCAATGAGAAATCATCAATATAAAAGCTTCCTGCACCATCTGCTAATGTTGGTCCTTTGATGTAAACAAAAATTTGATCA
>Ga0213868_10004385_pt1 | contig 12887 bp, 13 predicted proteins | sample PICome_9_FD_160087 | JGI IMG/M metagenome (GOLD analysis project Ga0213868, IMG submission 160087) | Coastal seawater microbial communities near Pivers Island, North Carolina, United States - PICO127 | ecosystem: Environmental > Aquatic > Marine > Coastal | place: USA: North Carolina...
CCAATCGTGGGGAACCGTGGTCGAAGTCGGCGCCCCCACTAGCGCGTCGCGCCAGGCCGTTGCCGTGGTCCCCAGCGCGGATCGGATTGCCAAACCCATCACCGAGCACACCGGGAGCGAGAGCGGTCACGTCCCCACCGGCGTGAGCGAGTTTGACCGCGTTCTAGGTGGCGGGATTGTCCCCGGTGCTGTCGTCTTACTCTCCGGTGAGCCGGGAGTGGGCAAATCAACCCTCCTCCTGGATGTAGCGGCTAAAGCGGCTCAGGGTGGCAAGAGGGTTCTCTATGTCAGCGCGGAAGAGTCCGCCGGACAGGTGTATTTGCGAGCGTCTCGGACCAACGGTCTCGATGACAACCTTTTCCTCGCCAACGAAACGGATCTCGGTGGAGTCCTCGGGCATATCGAGCAGGTCCACCCCGAGCTGTTGATTATCGACTCCATCCAGACCGTGTCCTCCGGTGTGTTAGAAAGCTCTGCCGGCGGCGTTGCCCAGGTAAGGGAGGTCGCTGCCACCTTGATTCGGGTGGCCAAGAACTCCAACCTGCCCATCATCATGGTGGGGCACGTGACCAAAGACGGTCAGGTCGCAGGCCCCAGGACACTGGAGCATCTTGTCGATGTGGTCTGCCACTTTGAGGGAGATCGCCAAACGTCACTCCGATTCGTCAGAGCTCTGAAGAACAGGTTTGGCCCCACCGATGAAGTGGGATGCTTCGAAATGAGTGGTGAGGGCATCATCGAGGTCCCTGACCCCAGCTCACTGTTTCGCTCGCACACCACGAAGGCTGTGAGCGGGACGTGCACCACCATTGCCTTGGAAGGCAAGCGCGCGCTCCCCGTCGAGATACAGGCGCTCGTTGTTCCCAGCACTGCCGCTCAACCTCGACGGGTGGTGAATGGTGTTGAGTCGTCCCGCGTGGCCATGATTTTGGCGGTACTGGAAAGACGAGCGGGGCTCCCGGTCTCCCAAGCGGATGTGTATGTGTCGACAGTCGGGGGAATCAAGGTGTACGAGCCAGCCACAGACTTGGCCATTGCCCTCGCCATAGCGAGTGCCGCCAAAGACATTCCGCTGTCTCAGGAGATGGCCGCAATCGGTGAAATCAGCCTTGCGGGAGAAATTCGTGCGGTGACTCAGGCGCCACAGCGCGCGTCGGAAGCCGCGCGCTTAGGCTTTTCCTCCGTGCTGGACCACTCGACTGCCAGCATTCACGAAGCCATTACCAGGGCGTTCTCGGGCAGCCCCAAGAAGCAGAAAGAACCTGCTTTTTAGTTCAACAGGAACTGCTTGGTCTCCGCTGACTCGAGGCTTCCGAGCTGAACCGAGAGGTGATAGCTCGCACCCCCTGCGGGCATCACGGGGCGTTCACCGTCGCAGGTGTCGGGTGTTGAGCGGGTGCGATCCCAGGGAATAGAGGTGGTCTCTTGCTCTGAACCGGGAGCGAGGGTGAGCTCATACGGAACAGCATCGGTCTGGCAATCATCCGAGGACCAGATAAGGTCGGGCCCGGAGGAAATGACGTACTTTTGCACGTCCGTCCCCGCGTTGACCTTGCACTCCACGGTCGATACATTCTTGACGCCCATCCACAACTGGGGATTCATTCCGGAGTCATAGCTGGATTGGTCGGTTCGGGCGGTGATTTCCAGCTGGCTGGGGAGACAGTTGGGTACCTCCTCAAAGGCCAGTTCCTCCGCGACCTCTTCGACGGGCTCCGCCGTGGTTCCAAATCCAGGCCGCACCACGATGAGAACGATAACCGCGATGACGGCGAGCAATCCACCCAGCACGACAAGCCGTCTCCGCCAATAGACCGAGGCGGGAAGCGGGCGCTGAGCCTGTGACATAGCCCTAGGGTACGACTGGAGGGCGTAAATCGAGGGCCTTAGCGCCGGCGAGCCTAGGAACTTGCAGGTTTAACCAAGGTCTTTGACGAGACGCGAATTCCCCAACGTGTTGGGCTTAACACGAGCCAAATCGAGGAACTCCGCGACACCCTCGTCGGGGGAACGCACCAGCTCGAGATAGATTTCGGGGTCCACAATCGGGTCGTCTTGGATGTGAAACCCGTGACGGGTGAAGAAATCCACCTCAAAGGTCAAGCAAAAGAGCGTGGAAAGCCCCAACTCTCGAGCTTGCTCCTCTAGGGCCGTCACGACGGCGGCGCCAATTCCCTGCCCCACATGCTCGGGTGACACCGCAAGTGTTCTGATTTCACCCAGGTTCTCCCAAAAAACATGGAGAGCCCCACACCCCACAACTTCGCCCGAGGACCGTGTGGCAACGGTGAACTCTTGCACCGATTCGTAGAGAACAACAAGGTCCTTACCCAGAAGAACCCGAGCCTCAACGAGGGGTTCAATCAGGGAAGCAATGGCGCGGATATCCGACGTGCGCGCACGTCGAATAGTCCACTGCTCTGCCTGGGTCACCAGGAAAGCGTAGCGCTTAGGACTCCAGCACTCCGGCCTCGAGTGGCTCCTCTTCGCGCTTCTTGCTCACGAAGGTGAACTCAGTGCCATCGAAGTCAACCGTGATGTGCTCACCAGGGTTCAACTCGCCCTGGAGAATGCGCTCACTCAACGGGTCCTCCACGCTTTGCTGAACAGCCCTGCGCAGCGGTCTGGCACCCATTGTGGGGTCCCACCCGAGGGTAATCAGCTGCTTCTTCGCCTCATCGGTCACGCTCATCGTCATGTCGCGATCCAGCAGGCGATCACCGAGTCGCTTGATGAACAAGTGCACGATTTCCATCAGCTCGTCCTGGTTGAGCTGCGGGAACACAATGGTCTCATCCACACGGTTGAGGAACTCAGGCTTGAAGTTCTTCTTCAGCTCCTCCACCACCTTGGCGCGCATGGACTGGTAGCTGGCCTCGGTGTCACCCTCCAGGGTGAACCCGACCGGACCGCCGGTAATGTCCTTGGTTCCGAGGTTTGTGGTCATGATGATGACGGTGTTCTTGAAGTCCACCACACGTCCTTGACCATCCGTGAGCCGTCCCTCCTCCAACACCTGCAACAGGGAGTTGAAGATGTCCGGGTGGGCTTTCTCGATTTCGTCAAAAAGCACGACGCTGAAGGGCTTGCGGCGAACTTTCTCGGTCAGCTGACCGCCGTCTTCAAAGCCCACGAATCCCGGAGGGGCACCAAACAGTCGAGACACCGTGTGCTTCTCACCAAACTCGGACATGTCCAGAGCAATCAGCGCGTCCTCATCATCGAAGAGGAACTCAGCCAAAGCCTTCGCCAGCTCCGTCTTTCCCACACCGGTCGGACCGGCGAAGATAAACGAACCGCTCGGGCGCTTCGGGTCTTTCAGACCCGCACGCGTACGGCGAATGGTCTTGGAAAGAACCGAAATTGCCTGCTCCTGGCCAATCACACGCTGGTGAAGAGCCTTCTCCATGAACATCAGGCGGGCTGTTTCTTCCTCGGTCAGCTTGAACACCGGGATACCGGTGGCTGCAGCGAGAACCTCAGCAATGACGCCCTCGTCGACAACGCCGGTCCCGCCGGCCTCGCCACTGCGCCACTTCTTCTCTAGCTGCAAGCGCTCACCCAGAAGAGTTTTCTCTTCGTCGCGCAGGGAAGCAGCTTTCTCGAAGTCTTGACCTTCGATGGCGGCTTCCTTACGAGAGCGGACGTCCGCGATCTTCTCGTCAAACTCTCGAAGCTCGGGAGGGCTCGACAAAATCGACAAGCGTAACCGTGCGCCCGCCTCATCAATCAAGTCGATGGCCTTGTCGGGCAGGAAGCGATCCTGAACGTAACGGTCGGACAGGCTCACCGCTGCCTCGATGGCGCCATCGGTGATCGAGACTCTGTGGAATGCCTCGTACTTGTCCCGCAGACCCTTCAAAATGTTGATCGTGTGCGCGGGGCTCGGCTGGTGGACCTGGACCGACTGGAAGCGCCGCTCAAGAGCGGCGTCCTTCTCGAAGTGCTTGCGGTACTCATCCAGGGTGGTTGCGCCCACGGTCTGGAGCTCGCCACGAGCCAGAAGTGGCTTCAGAATGCTGGCTGCGTCAATAGCACCCTCTGCAGCTCCCGCACCGACCAGAGTGTGAATCTCATCGATGAACACGATGATGTCTCCGCGAGTGCGAATCTCTTTGGTGACTTTCTTCAGGCGTTCCTCAAAGTCACCGCGGTAGCGAGACCCGGCGATCAACGATCCAAGGTCCAGCGAGTAGAGCTGCTTGTCCTTCAGGGTTTCGGGAACGTCGCCCTTCACGATGGCCTGGGCAAGACCCTCCACAACGGCGGTCTTTCCCACACCGGGCTCCCCCACGAGAACGGGGTTGTTTTTAGATCGGCGGGACAGGATCTGCATGACCCGCTCCATCTCGCGCTCCCGACCAATAACCGGGTCAAGCTTTCCTTCGCGGGCAGCCTGGGTCAGATTGCTCCCGAACTGGTCCAAGACCTGAGAGCCCTTGTCGCTTCCTCCGGACTCGGAACCACCCACCGACACGGGGTCTTTGCCCTGATATCCAGAGAGCAACTGGATGACCTGCTGGCGGACGCGGTTCAAATCTGCACCCAGCTTGACGAGAACCTGGGCGGCAACGCCCTCACCCTCGCGGATGAGACCCAAAAGGATGTGCTCGGTGCCGATGTAATTGTGTCCCAGCTGGAGTGCCTCGCGGAGGCTCAACTCGAGCACCTTCTTCGCACGCGGGGTGAAAGGAATGTGTCCAGTGGGAGCCTGCTGGCCCTGACCGATGATTTCTTGAACCTGCTCACGGACGGCTTCGAGTGAGATCTCGAGTGACTCGAGCGCTTTGGCGGCAACGCCTTCGCCCTCGTGGATGAGACCCAAAAGGATGTGCTCGGTGCCGATGTAGTTGTGGTTCAGCATCTTGGCTTCTTCTTGCGCCAAGACCACGACTCGGCGTGCCCGGTCCGTAAACCTCTCAAACATCTTGTTCACTCCTTTACGGCGAGAGTTCTCGCCAATGCTCGTGAAAATGAGAATAAGCGCTCGGCATCGTCCGTGGGGCGGTGTTCGCCCCTAGCGTGAGATGACAGCAAACCTGAGGGTTCGAGTCCTAAACTGCCAGGCGTGGCCGATTCACCCAAAAAGTCAGCACTCCCCCCGGCACGACTGGGATTGCTCATCATGTTGGGTGGGCTCACACTCACCGTCGCTCTCGGCGCACTTCTACGCTAGGACACCCGCATGATTGAGAATTTCTGGGCCAACGCGCTCTTTTCGGTGACGCCGACCATCCTGATCGGCTTGATTTTCTGGTTCATCATGCGCGCCATTCTTTCCGCGGATCGCGGTGAGCGAGAAACTTACAAGAAGCTGGAGCGCGAAGAACGCCAGAAGCGCGGTCTGCCCGCCGACGACTAAGTCGACTTGACCAGGGGAAACAGAACTGTTTCCCGAATGCCGAGGCCCGTGATTGCCATCAAAAGGCGGTCAATTCCCATGCCCATTCCCCCGGTGGGGGGCATGCCGTGTTCCAGTGCTCGCAGGAAGTCCTCGTCCACGGTCATTGCCTCGAGGTCACCCTTAGCCCCCAGCTTTGCCTGCTCAACAAACCGCTCGCGCTGAACAACCGGGTCGACCAGCTCGGAGTACCCCGTCGCGAGCTCAAAACCTCGAACATAGAGGTCCCACTTTTCGACAACACCGGGCACCGAACGGTGTTCCCGAACGAGCGGGGACGTGTCCAAGGGATAATCCATCACAAAAGTCGGGGTCGTCAAGGACTCCTTGACGAAGTGCTCCCACAACTCCTCGACATACTTGCCGGCGGTGGGCTGTGACACCTCAATGCCGACCTTCTTCGCCAGTGCCTGAAGTTCCTTTACGGACGTTTCCGGAGTAATTCGGGTTCCACTGGCATCGCTGAGGCTGTCATACAGGCTCAGTCGATCCCACTGGCCACCCAAGTCATACTCGGTTCCATCGGCCCAGGTCACCGTCGTGGTGCCTCGAACAGCAAGCGCCGCCTTCTGAATGAGCTCCTGGGTGAGGTCTGCCATCTGGTGGTAATCCCCGTACGCCTGGTAGGCCTCTAGCATCGCAAATTCGGGGCTGTGGGTGGAGTCAGCTCCCTCATTGCGGAAGTTGCGGTTAATCTCAAAGACCCGCTCGATCCCGCCCACCACCGCACGCTTGAGATACAACTCCGGTGCAATACGCAGAAACAGGTCGGTACTAAAAGCATTCGAGTGCGTCACGAAGGGTCTCGCCGAAGCTCCACCGTGCTGGACCTGAAGCATGGGCGTCTCGACCTCGAGGTAACCGTGCTCGCTGAAGGTGGCGCGCAGGGACGCGTTCACCTGCGCTCTGGCGCGCACTGTCTCGCGAGCTTGGTCCCTGACGATGAGGTCCAGGTAGCGCTGACGAACGCGCGTTTCTTCGTTGAGCTCACTGTGCAAATTCGGCAAAGGCATGAGCGCTTTGGCGGCTATTGCCCATTCGCTCACCATCACCGAGAGTTCGCCGCGCTTTGAGGCGATTACTTCACCCGAGACAAAAACATGGTCACCAAGGTCCACAAGCTCTTTGAGAAGGTCAAACGACTCTTCTCCCACTTCGCCAAAGGAGACCATGGCTTGGAGGCGCTCGCCCGCACCCTCCTGCAGGGAGAGAAACGCCAGCTTGCCGGTCACCCGCATGTGCACCACACGACCGGCGAGGCCCACAATGTCGCCAGTTGCCGCCTCCGGCGCCAGATCGGGGTGAGCCTGACGGACCTCGGAAATTGTGGTCGTTATCGGCAGCGTGACCGGGAAAGGGTCAATCCCCGCTGCCAGCATGTGCTCACGCTTTCCCAGGCGAACAGCATGTTGCTCGTCAACATCGTCGACCTCGGGATCAACCTGGGGAGCATCAGTCATGGTGGTGAGTTTCCTGCGTGGGGGCGCTGTACCCCGCTAGCCTACTGACCAAAACGCAGAAGCCGGTTGTCTATCAAGCGCACGCCTCCCACGGTGGCTGCGATGATCAGTCTCCCGTCAAGACCCTCACCACCATCGGCACGCGACCTAAAGGTCTGGGGGTCGACAACGTCCACGTAATCGACCACAACGCCGGGAGCAGCGTCGAGAATGCCCCGGGCAACCTCGAGGGCCTCTCGGGCGCTCGAGGTGTTCTCTGCCTCATCGAGCGCACGGGAAATTTCTCGAGCGTAAACCCGCTCGGTGTCACTCAAATGAGCGTTGCGGCTGGAGAGCGCAAGACCGTCGGTGTCTCGGACTGTGTCAACCTCCACGACACGAAGGGGAAGACCGAGCGTGTCCACCATCTGGCGCACCACAAAGACCTGTTGCGCATCTTTGAGCCCAAACACCGCCACATCGGGGCTTACATAATCGAACAGTCGTTTCACCACCGTGAGCACGCCATCAAAATGTCCCGGGCGCGATGCACCCTCAAACGTGTCACCGACTCCTCCAGCGCTGAGAGTCGGTGCCTCCTCGGGTCCTTCGGGATAGATCACCTCGGCGCTCGGAGCAAAAATAAGGTCGACCAGGGTGTCGGCAAGAAACTCCTCATCAGCGACCAACGAGCGGGGATACGCCTCAAAGTCCTCACCAGCACCAAACTGCAGAGGGTTCACAAAAATACTGACCACACAGCGATCAGCGTGGGTCGCTGCCTCTCGCACCAGAGCCTTATGTCCCTCATGAAGGGAGCCCATCGTGGGAACCAACGCCACGGTCTCGCCAGCACTCCGCCAGGTGTCGAGAATCCCCCGAAGCTCCTCCACGGAGTGGATGATGGCCGGCATCAGTCGGCCCCTCCGATCTCACGCTCATTCCCCGCAAACAGTCTGAGGGCATTTTCGATACTCGAGTTCACCAGCGGCTGCATGACCACCCCGGGGTTGTCGATGCCGGCCGCTTTGAGGCGGCTCGCCGCCTCATGAATCGTGGTGTGGGAAAAGCTTGTCGCCAGGGCGATGGCAGAGGCCACCTCGGGTCGCTTATCTTCGCCCACCACCAGTGGTTCCATCCCCATCTCGACCGCAAGCGCACTGGCGATTGGCTCGGCAACAGCGGGGGCACTAATTACACACCATGCTCCGGACATCCGGGTGAGATCGATGCTCGTCCCGGTGAACTCCATCAGCGGGTGCAGAGCGAGCGGAATTGCCCCCTGAGCCCGGGCACTATCGAGAACACCGAGACCGTGGGTGATGGAGGTGTGTGCCACGAGTTGTCCGGTGCTCCAGGCGTTCTGAAGACTGATGCCCTCGATAAAGCCGGGTAATTCCTGATCGGGGAGCGCCAGCACGACGAGTTCGCTTCGCTCGATAATCTCGAGGGGGTCGGCATAGACAACGCCCGGCAGGATTGCCTCAACGCGATCTGTGTCGCTCTGCGAGGGCGCAGTGATCCCCACCAGGCTGTGGCCAGCGCGCACTAGCGCCGCAGCAATAAGCGGGCCCACTCGACCGGCTCCTATGACCCCAACTCCGAGCCTTGTCGAATTCACGCCTTTGTCCTTCGCCCGCGCCGCTTCGGTGTCGTGTCGTCCACTGCGCCCACGATAAGCGCCTGAACAGTGTCCCACCATCCTCTCGCGTCCTCACTCGAGAGGCCAAGAACACGGGTGGACACCGGCCCCTCGACGCTTTCCAGCGCAAAACTCGACAGCCCCAAGGCCCGATGCCACGGCCCTTGAGACACACTGGAGCTTTGAATTCGCGCCACGGGCACCAATGACAGCTTGGTTATCCATCGGCCACACCGAAGCGCGACCACTCCGGCAATAACCGTGCTGCCCGTAACGCCAGCGCTGAGGGGAATCCGGTAGCGCGCCAGGGGTGATGCTCGAACCAGGGAGCGCTCGTCGAGACCTCGTGCCACCCAGTGCGAATGGGGCGAATGCAGGAGGGTCAAAACCCGGGCCATCGAGGGGTCCTCCCGAAGGAGTGGAAGACACAGCTCCACCATGCGCATCATTTCCTGGGTGGTGGCAACGGGGAGCAGCAAGGTGTGTGCGGGGGTCTTCTTGTTTGCCGACCCGGGAGACGAGGCCAGATTTGCGTCGACCCGCCACCAGCCCAAGAGCTTCCACGGCCAAGGTTGGGATATCTGCAGGGCGTGAATTCGTGCGGGAGGAATCGTCTCCACGCTGGTGGAGAGCAAGCCCAAGGACACCCGCACGTCTCCTTCAATCGAGTCGACCACGAAGTTCCCCACCCGGAGGAAGCGGTCAGCGAGATAGACCACATAGCCAAACATCACGGCGATAGGTCCCAGCCAAGCAACAAGCTCCTCGGCGGTGAGCGCGGCAATGATTGTCCCCACGAAGCCGGCGCCAAAGAAAATCGTTTCCACACTGACGACGAGGGACGCCAGGTAACGAAACAGGGAGACTTCGAGTTCCCGCGTCACAATCTGCGGGTCGGGTTCACTCTCGTCATTGGTGGCTTTCGGGGTCTGCAGGATTTCCCTGCGCACGGCCGTGGCAACGCTATAGGGCAGGTAGGCAAGCACAACGTTGGCGTCGCTGCCGGCGGCTTGAATATCAAGCTTCGCCAACCCCAGCAGACGAGGGATCAGCGGGCGCCTCACCCCAATCGTGTTGATCCGGTCGCGCCGGGCGCGACGAGAAGACTTCGCAATGACGCCTTTCTTCACTTCCAGAACGTCATCGTCCATTCGCACCACATGGACTCGCCACTGGAACCAAAACACCAGCGCCGACACCCCGACCACCGCGAGAGCACCCAGAAATACCACCACCAGAGAATCAGCGATCAGCAGAGCAATACCGCTCAGCTCGTCGTCCTCCTCCACTCCTGCAAAAACCAGGATGCTCCGCAGAATGACTGTTTCCCACAGTGCCGCGAAGCCCGCCCCGGCAAGACCCAGGAGAACCACACCACCCTGCAGCACCGGCGTGAGGGGGTGCAAACGAAACCACTCACCGCCGCGAAGGTCTGCGGCGCTGCGCAACACAGCCGCCGGCATGCCTAGAGGCCCGCCCGCCTGGTTTCCGCAACCGCGATGAGACGATCTCGGAGCTCTTCCGCGCTCGGCAGTGGGAGACCAGGAATGGTGACTCCTGTGGCAGCGGCAGCAGTGACCAAACGTAACTCTGAGAGACCCAAGAGGCGGGAGAGTGGTCCCCTCGTCACATCCACCAGCTGCAGGCGCCCATAGGGGACCGCGACTTGCCGCTGGAAAAAGATTCCTCGGCGGAACACCAAATCATCAGCGCGAAGCGCATAGCCATAAGCCCGCACCCTCCGTGGGATGAAGCCGACGACAATCGCAATGACCGCGACCGTCCCCGCTAGGGAATACCAGGACAGCCACGCAAGTGAGGGCTCACCTACCCACAGCGGAGTGCTCGCAATTCCGAGCGGGACAAGGGAGCCACCGAGAGTGTGGACGAGGGCTTCCACCTGATACCGCGGGCTAATCGGTTGCCACGTTGTGTCCTGCTCACTCACGACATTTCTCCTTCTGGCACCGCATCGCCCGCCCCCTCGGAAGAGTCAGGCGGAAGCGTGCACCAGCGCTCCACGATCAGCGCACTCACCCCCAACACTAGGGCGCCTGCGACCGCCACGATGCTGGGCCACAGAGCATCGGAGGACACTACCGGTCGGGTGGCAAAAAACACGAGAAACCCCACCCCGACGCCCGTCAGGGCAGAACCCGCAAGCGACCCCGCTTTGGCAAGAACCACGACCCTGGTTGCATAAAAAGGATCCACCGGGGGCTTGCGGTTCTCCCCACGCACGTGGCTTCTAATCGGCCACGCTAGGGCCAACAGCACGGGGCCGAGTGCTCCCAGAGCGGCCCCCCAGGTGACTGGCGGCACAAGTGCTGGGTTTCCCGATACAACCAATAACCACTGTCCCGCCCACCCGAGAACCCCACCGATAAGGATTCCGATCAGGAGTGCTGATCCCGAGGTGTGACTCATGACGAATCAGCGGGCAATCCGGCAAGCAGGTCGGCGATGGGTCCCCGGCCGGGAATCGTGGCAGCGGGATCAAGCTCGCTCCACGGTTCCAGAACGAACCGGCGTTCATGGGCCCGGGGGTGAGGGGTGGTGACAACCGGGTCATCACTCACCCGATCGCCATACACGATGAGGTCCAAATCCAGGGTTCGGTCAGCGTATTTTTTGCCAGTGCGCTCACGGCCGTGACGTCGCTCAATCGCCACGAGGTGCTCCAATGTTTTCTCGGCCGACCATCCACTTTCCACGGAAATCACCTGGTTGACATAGGGGGGAGCCTCGGGGTTCGGGCCATCGGGCCCCAACGCCACCGTCTCGTGCAACGAGGAGGACCCTGTCACGCGGAAACCCTCAGTCGCCGCGATATCGGCTAGTGCTCGAAAGGCGATGTCGTGACGGTCGCCGAGGTTCGTCCCCAGCGCAACAACACAGGGTACCCAGGTGTCCTCACTCATCGGGGGCCTGCCTCTCTGTGCATGGTGACGGACACGTCAGAGAATGGGACTTGGATGGGTGCCTGGGGCTTGTGCACTGTCACCCGCGCAGCCTCCACCCGCTCCAAAGACAGCACCATCGTGAGGATGCGATCGCATACCGTTTCTACGAGGTTGGCCGGTTCCCCCTGGATGATTTCGGCAACCCTGCTGGACACAACTCCGTAGTCAACCGTGTGGGCTACGTCATCACTCTGGACAGCATGCCCGAGGGACATGTGGATTTCGACATCGACGATAAACGTTTGACCCTCTCGCCGCTCTTCCGGAAATACACCGTGGTAGCCAAAGGCTTCGATGCCCTCGATGGTGATTAGGTCTGTCACGATGCTCCCTCCTCGTGGAAAGCCTGCCAGACATCCAGAGCTTCTCTATGCGCTCTCACATTGTGCACTCGAAGAGCAAACACGCCAGCTTCTGCCAGCAGGACACCCAGAGCGGCGGACACCCCGTCACGCTCTGACGGTTCGTGATCACCGGGCACAAGTTCACCGAGGAAGCGCTTCCGTGAGGCCCCCACCACCATCCGCAGTCCAGCGGGCGCAAGGTCACTGAGGTGAGGCAGCAGTGACCAGTTGTGGGCCGGCGTTTTGGCAAAGCCCAAACCCGGGTCAACGATGATGCGGGCGGTATCAATTCCGGCCTCTGTTGCTGCGCTCACCCGCGCATGAATTTCAGCAGAGACCTCGCTGACAACATCGTCGTAGGTCGCCAGCGAATCCATCTGGTCGCTGTGGCCTCGCCAATGCATGAGCACATACTCGGCATCACAGGCCGCAACAGCGGCAAACATTTCTGAGTCAGCAAGCCCACCGGAGACGTCATTGATGATGCGGGCGCCCGCGTCAACGGCGACCGTGGCAGTCGATGCGCGCATGGTGTCGATACTTACTACGACTCCCGCGCGAGCCAGTGCGGTCACGACTGGAATGACGCGCGCTATTTCCTCCTCGGGAGTAGCCCTCGCTGCACCCGGTCTGGTGGACTCTCCTCCCACATCGATAACCGAAGCGCCCTGTTCCACCATCTGAAGTGCGTGCGCGGTCGCAGCCTCAGCTCCGAGAAAAAGGCCACCGTCGCTGAAAGAGTCGGGAGTGACATTTACCACCCCCCACAATTCAGGCCGGCGGGAGTTCTTCACGCCCAGTCCTCGCCTCCTGCAAGGAGCAAAGCTTCGTGACGCTTGTTCTCCTGCGAGAAAGACCCCGCCGTCGCAACCGTTACCGTGGTGAGGCGCTGCTTGGGTCCTCGATAGGCCACACATCCGTGGACGGCAGACACAAGAACGAGAGCGCCCGTGGCAACACCGGACGTAACGAGAGCCTGAGCGACCATCTCGCCTACCCGCTCCTGAAGCTGGGGTCGCTTCGCGGTCACCTCGACCAAGGTGGCCAGGGTGCCAAGCCCCACAATCGAGGAGCCAGGTTCATACACCACACTGGCCT
>Ga0213868_10004386_pt1 | contig 12887 bp, 15 predicted proteins | sample PICome_9_FD_160087 | JGI IMG/M metagenome (GOLD analysis project Ga0213868, IMG submission 160087) | Coastal seawater microbial communities near Pivers Island, North Carolina, United States - PICO127 | ecosystem: Environmental > Aquatic > Marine > Coastal | place: USA: North Carolina...
TGATGCCATCGAAAGTGTCCAACGAGTCGTGGCAACAATTGCTGCGGGTGAGAATGCCGAAGTGCTGCGGCACGACGGCGTCGACGTGATCGAAGCTCGGGGCACCTTTGTTGGGCCACGCACAATCGAGGTCGATGGCCGGAACATCCGGGCGAAGCACGTCATTGTTGCGACCGGTAGCCGTCCGGCAGCACCGCCGATCGACGGGCTCGATCAAGTTCCGTATCGGACGAACGAGGGTTTCTTCGACCCTCGGAGACGACCGGCATCGCTCGTGGTTGTTGGTGGTGGCCCGATCGGCTGCGAACTGGGTGAAGCGATGGCCCGGTTCGGCACCAAGGTTACCATTGTCGAGTTCGCGGATCGCATTCTGCATCGTTATGAACCCGATGCCTCGACGCTTGTTGCGGCAAGCATGCGGGAGATGGGCATCGATGTGCGAACGAAGACCGGTGTGAAATCGGTGAGGCACGATGGGACGGGTTTCCACATCGACCTCGGCAGCGAGACCATCGTGGCCGAAGAGTTGCTCGTAGCAACCGGCCGCTCGCCGAGTACCTCCGGTTTCGGCCTCGACGTCGCTGGTGTAGCGCTGACCAAACAGGGTTTCATCGAGACCGATGGCTATTTGCGCACCAACGTGAAGGGTGTCTTTGCTGCTGGGGACTGCAATGGCGTCCAGCTACTGAGCCATGCTGCCGACGAGATGGGACGGGTCGCAGTATGGACAGCGTTGCGGGCGGGCCGCAAATATCGGTACGACCCAAAACGCATTCCTCATGTCGTGTTCACCACTCCCGAGGTTGCAGCCATTGGGCTACTCGAATCCGATGCACCTGACGATGGGCGCGTTGCCGAAGTCGAGATGGCGTCCAATGACCGCGCGCTTGCAGCCGACGAAACCACCGGTTTCGTCCGGCTTATTGCCAGGCCCACTCCCTTCACCAAACATCGGCTCGGCGGGAAGGTCGTGGGGGCAACAATCGTGGGTGGCCGAGCCGGCGAGATGATCAACGAAATTGCGCTCATGATGCGCATGAACGCCTACGGGTTCCGACTAGCTCAGACCGCGCGGGCTTATCCGAGCTGGTCGTCCGTCATGCAGAAGGCAGCAACCCGTTGGTTCTACGAATACGAGGGTGAGTCGGGCCGCTCACCGCGTCGACACCAAAGCCCATAGCTCCAAAAAATCGGGTGGTCGAGGGCTTCGACCGCGCAGTTCTTGGGGCTGTTGGTTTGTGGCGCAACCGTTTGAGCGCAGTGGCCGTGGCTCAGCAGTTGTGGCGTCGCAGCGAGTGATTCGACAACCGTGAAGCAGTTAAGCCCCACTCACAGTGCGCCAAACGGGCCTGTCCCCGGTCGCAGAAGACACCAGTAAAAATTGGACTCGGGCAGGTAGTAGCTACTCGGCGGCCTCAGGAATGCCATTCGCAGCGAGCTCTTCAGCGAGGTTCCGAATGCGCGCGATCGAATCTTCGGTTGGCGATTCTTGATGATTCTGCAGCGAATGCTTGATGCGGGTGTACATCGTGGCTTCGAGCCCACAGTCCTTACAGGCCTCGAGATGCTTCAAAACCTTGGGCACCTGGGAGGGTTCTAGTTCCGCGTCGAGATACTGCTGCATCACCGCTGCGACCTGGTGACAGCTCATGTCGCGCTTGAAGAATCGTGACAAGAAGTTCATGAGCTAGCCCGTTCGAAATCTGGATCCATCGTGAGGTCGTTGCGAATGAGTTTGCGACCACGGTGTAGACGACTCATCACTGTGCCAACTGGGATGTCGAGTACTGCTGCTGCCTCGTTGTACGAGAGTCCATCGATGTCAACGAGATGAATGGCCTCACGGAATTGTGAAGGAATTGCTGCCAAGGAACGTTCGACTGCGGCGTCGAAAGTTCGGTCAAGAACCACTGATTCAGGCGTTTTTGCGTCACTATCGGTGTTTGCGACGACAGCAAGGGTGGTGTCGGGGTCACGCATGAGCTCGGGCCGTTTGCGGCGTACCCGATTGATTTGTGCATTACGCATGATGGTGAGGAGCCACGCTCGCGGGTACCGGCCATCGAACTTGTCGATCGCTCGATACGCACGCAGCAGCGTGTCTTGGACGAGGTCGTCTGCATCGGTCGGATTCCCGGTGATAGACCGGGCGACTCGCATGAGGACATCGAGTTCGGGCAGGACATAACGACTAAACCCGTCGGGACCCTCTTTTGATTCCTTACGACTCGGCTGTGACACCTCGACAGGTTACGCCCCAGCAATGAAGGTAAACGGTCACCGACGGGGGCCAAGAATGCTAAACCGCCAAAACTGTTGGAAATGCTTGACTTTGGTATGCCCACAGACTCTTCTTATGTCGCTGTTCGAACCCCCCTGGCTCGAATAAGTCGCCCTAAGGAGTAACCATGAATAAGTCTGAACTGGTCGAAGCAATTTCTGCCAAGACCGAGATGACCAAGTCTGATATCGACGCCGCTATCAGCGGCATGTTCGAGGTCGTCGCCGAGCACGTTGCCCGAACCGATGACAAGATCACCATCCCTGGCTGGATCTCATTCCAGCAGACCACCCGTGCACCTCGTACGGGCCGTAACCCTCGCACCGGCGAGACCATCCAGATTGCCGCCACCAAGGGCGTCAAGGTCTCTGCAGGTTCGAAGCTGAAGAACGCTGCCAAGGGCAAGTAACTCTCGCGTAGAGAACTACAACTGAACAGCAAAAGGGTCTGGGTTCGCCCAGACCCTTTTACTGTTTTGACGCTTGAGCGTCAGGAGCCGCACTAGATTCGCTTCATGACCAATGCACTCCCGCACCCAACTGATGTCATTCCTCATCGAGACCCATTCCTGTTTCTAGATGAGGTCACCGAGTTGGAGCCGGGTGTTTCGGCAAAGGGCTTCTGGATTCCTGGCGATGACTTACCGTTCTTTGCTGGCCACTTTCCTGGTCGCCCAACGCTTCCAGGTGTGCTCATGGCAGAGTCCATCGCTCAACTCGGGGCCTATGCCGTGCTGCACGGTGAAAGCTTCGCTGGCAAGATCCCACTTTTCGGCGGGCTCGACAAGGCCAAGTTCCGTCGCCAGGTTCTGCCGGGTGAACGACTCGATCTCGAACTCACCGTTACCCGCATGTCGGCCCGCGCTGGCAAAGCCAGTGGCAAGGCCCTGGTCGATGGCCAGGTCGCCTGTAGTTGTGAGTTGATGTTCGTCGGCGTCGATGTCTGAGATTGCCTGCACACTAGAGCCCTAGCCAGGCCGCACCGCCGAAGCGAGGATGACAGGCACGCTCGGTGCAGGACTGCTCACGTGCTGGTCAGACCAAAGGTTCCACATTCACTTCGGCGGAAAACAAGAAAGGCCAGCAGCGCAAGCTGCTGGCCCCCAGTGATCGTTTGAGTTAGTGCGGTGCCGGGCCGAAGACCAGGCTGGCGTTGTGGCCACCAAAGCCGAACGAGTTTGAGATCGTCGGACCAGGTGTCCACTCTTGGCCTTGGCCGAGTACCACATTGATCGGCGGGAGCTCTGGATCGACTGCGGTGGTGTTGGCCGTCGGTGGAATGATGCCCCGGATCATTGATTCGACAACAGAGACTGCCTCGATCGCCCCTGCAGCACCCAGTGAATGGCCGGTGACGCCCTTGATAGAGGTCACATAGGGCCCGGGCGTGCCAAACAGTTGGGCACATGCCTGGGCCTCTGCAGCGTCGTTGAGCGGCGTAGATGTGCCATGGGCGTTGACATAGGCGATATCGCTGGGCTGTAAACCAGCGTCAGCAATGGCACGGGTCATGCACTTGATTGCGCCAACACCGCCAGGTGACGGTGCGGTGATGTGATGAGCGTCGGCAGTCGTTGCGTACCCAAGGATCTCAGCCAGGATGGTGGCACCACGGGCCTTGGCTCCTTCGAGTTCTTCGATCACCAACACACCCGCTGCTTCGGCGGCAATGAAGCCGTCGCGGTCAGCATCAAATGGTCGGCTCTGGCCCGAACTGGACAGCGCTGTCATGTTCTGAAAGCCAGCGAGACCTACAACGGTGGTGGAACTTTCGGTGCCGCCCGTGACCATGGCGTCGCATCGATCCCACCGGATCATATTGAGCGCGTTGCCAATGCTTTGGTTACTTGCTGCGCATGCGGTCACCGTGGTCTCACACGGGCCCTCGAAGCCGTACTTCATGGAGATGTGTGCCGATGAGGCATTCGCCATCATCATCGGAATCAGAAACGGGCTCACTCGACGTGAACCCTTCTCGTGTTGCACGAGCACCTGTTCTTCGAACGTGCGCATGCCGCCAACGCCGGTTCCCACAAGGGAACCAATACGTTCGGGGTCATACGGCAGGTCGCCCGCCTCGGCCAGCGCCTCGGCAGCAGCGATCAAGGCGAACTGTGCATGCCGATCAAGCCGGCGGGCTTCCTTCGTCTCGAAATAGGCGGTGAGATCGAGTTCGTGGACGTTGCGCGGTCGTTCGTCGGGCGCGGGAGCGAGCAGACCATCAAAGAATGCTTCGCGGCCGAGGCCCGCCGTAGCGACTGCGGAAGCGCCCGTGATAACCACACGGCGCTGTGACATTAGAGTTTGCCGGTAACGAGTTCGTAGGCTTTGCCGACTGTGTCGACGCCTTCGAGTTCGTCCTCGTCGACCGCAACATCGAATTCTTCTTCGAGAGCCATGACGAGCTCAACGAGGTCGAGGCTGTCGGCATCGAGGTCGTCAGCGAAGCTGGCCTCTTTGGTGATCTTGTCGCCTTCGACAGCGAGCACCTCGATGGCGCACTTCTTAAAACGTTCAAAGTTGGCTTCGTCGCTCATGATTTCTCTCTTTTCAGGTTCACTTTGATGTGGGGAGTTACCCCATGCTCAGGCCACCATCGACTGGTAGGACAGCGCCAGTAATAAAACCGGCATCCTCGCTAGCGAGGAAGGTCACTGCCGCTGCGATTTCATCGGGGTGTCCGATGCGCCCGAGCGGTACCAGGTCAAGGATCTGAGCGTGTTGATCTTCGTTCAGCGCAGCGAGCATATCGGTGTCGATGGGCCCGGGTGCGACGATATTCACTGTTACGTTACGTGATGCGAATTCTTTGGCGAGGGAACGTCCGAGTCCAACAAGTCCTGCCTTGGACGCCGCATAGTTGGCTTGCCCTGCCTGACCGCCAAGACCGACGACAGATGAGATGAAAATGATGCGTCCCCAGCGGCCTCGCATCATGTTCCTGATTGCTCGCTTTGATGCTCGATAGGTGCCGGTCAGGTTGGTCTCGATGACTGACGTGAAGTCGTCGTCGGACATGCGCAGCACGAGGTTGTCGCGGGTGATGCCTGCGTTCGCTACCAGGATTTCTACTGGTCCGAGTTGCTCCTCGACCAATGAGAATGCCGCGTCGAGCTGGTCGACATTGGTCACGTCGGCCTGCACAGCTAGGAGTCCGAGCTCTTCGGCTTCGGCTGGGGGAGTGGAGTTGCAGGTGACAGCGACCCGGTGACCGGTGGCCGCTAACCGTGCGGCAATAGCAAGACCAATGCCGCGGGAGCCGCCGGTTACGAGGGCTACACGGGAAGGAGATGCGTCGCTCATGGCCCCCACCGTAGAACAGCGGAGGCAGAACTCATACCGGCACCGAAACCGGTCATCAATACAAGTTCGCCTGGTTGGATGCGTCCGGCTGCTTCGGCCTCGACAAATGCTAGCGGAATAGAGGCTGACGAGGTGTTGCCGGTGTGGTCGAGACACACCGCGACCATGTCCATTGGCACTCGTAGCCGCTTACATGCGACCTCGATGATTCGGATGTTTGCTTGGTGGGGCACGACGAGAGAGATGTCGTCGATCGTCACGCCCGCTTTGGCCATGGCATCGTTGCTGGTGCCGACCATGACGGTGACGGCCTTGCGGAAGACCTCGCGTCCGTTCATGACAAGGTTGCCGCCGTGGTGTTCGGCGTACAGCAGTTTCTCAAGTGAGCCGTCGGAGCCAAGCGAACAGGCCAGAATATTGCCAGGTCCATCGGTAGCGGAGACCACCATTGCCCCAGAACCGTCGGCAAACAAGATGGCAGTCCCGCGGTCGGTCCAGTCGGTGATGTTGCTCAGTGTGTCGGTGCCGATGACCAACACATGCTCCGCTCCGGTTGCGATCATGCCGTCGGCCACGGCGAGGCCATACACGAAGCCGGAACACGCGGCCTGGATGTCGAACGCTCCGCCGCGAATCCCCAGAGCATCTTGCACGGTCGATGCAGTTGCCGGGCACTGCTTGTCAGGTGTTGTCGTGGCCAACACCACCATGTCGATGTCGTCTGCGGTCAGACCAGCGGAGGTAATGGCAGCTTGACCTGACTCGACAGACAAGCTGTGGGTGGTACTTCCGATATGGCGGGTGTGGATACCGGTACGTTCGACGATCCACTCGTGACTGGTGTCTAAGGTCTTTGCAAGATCATGATTGGTCACGATGTTGTCTGGCAGGGCACTTGCCCACCCGGTAACCCGAGAACCGCGTCCGCGGCCGCCGGTCATGACGATCGCAACCAGGCAATCGGTTGAGCTAGCTGCACCCGTTCGCCAGGAAGGGCCAGAAACTCGATGAGTTGGCCGGCGAATGCTGAGAGAACTGGTGCCTCGCCAACCGTGCCAATGAGCGAGCCCGTTTGCAGGACGGCGCCCGCGCCAACCTCGGTTTCAGGCACGAAGACACCCGCTGCTGGGCTGACGACCAGACGTTCAGTGACGTAGAGATGTTCACCCTCGGCGGGTTCGCTGGTGTCACGGGCACCCAGGGCCTCGAGTAACGCATCGAGATCTCCCGGCGCCGTGACGTTTATTCGTTCGCTCGCCCGAGCAGTGCGTTTGACCATGCCGGTTAATGCGGTGCCAGGCCCGATTTCGACGAAGGTCGCATAACCAGCGTCGACCATCGCCGCAAGCGTGCGGCTCCAACGAACCGAACCGGTCAGTTGGTCATGGAGGAGCTGTTGCCATGGTGCTGCGGTGGTGTGGGCTTCGCCATCGACATTGGCATAGACGGGGTGGTCTGGGGCCCGAAAGTCGGTTTGGGCGAGTGCCTTGTCAAGGCGTTCCTGGGCAGGGCCCATGTGTGGGGTATGGAAGGCGCCGCCAACCGTGAGTGCCATGACTCGTTTGGCGCCGGCTTCTTTACAGGCGATGCCGCCGGCTTCGACCCCGGCTGGTCCACCGGCGATGACAACCTGGCCGGGCGTGTTGTAGTTGGCAACCCAGCAGTCGTCGACTCCAGCGACTGCAGCTTCGACCGCGTCGTCGTCGAGCCCGATGATTGCTGCCATGGTGCCGTCGTGTTCATCGGCAGCGGCCTGCATAGCTTCGCCCCGTTCAGCAACCAGGCGCACTGCGTCGTAGAAGTCGAGGACACCTGAGGCAGCAAGCGCGGTGTATTCGCCCAGGCTGTGGCCAGCGTGGCCGCTGGTTTCTATGCCAAGTCGGCTTACCGCGTCGAATGCAACCATGGAGGTCACAAAAGTGGCGAGTTGGGAGTTACGGGTCTCACGCAGTTCATCGTCGCCTGCTTCAAGCAATAGGTGGCCGACATCGCGGCCGGTCGCGTCACTTGCTTCGACGACGAGTTCCCAGGAGTCGTGCTGACGCCATGCCGCGCCCATGCCGGCATGTTGTGAGCCCTGACCCGGATAGAGAAAGGCAATCATGAATGTGGTTCCACCCGCTGCTGTAGTTAAACGTTCGCTCTTCGGACCTGAGCGACCACCCTATGGTTTCACGTTTTGTGTCTCAGATGCAGCTAACGATAAAAGAGAGTTGAATCGCCTCGGCGCGGCGACTTCGATCCGCTACGCTCTGGCTACCAAATCCAAGCCCGGATGGCGGAATTGGCAGACGCGTCGGATTCAAAATCCGATGTCCATTGGACGTGCGGGTTCAAGTCCCGCTCCGGGTACAAGCAGTTTCGGTGCCGGCGCACTGAAACCTGAGCTAGCCTGATTGAGCCTCGTAAGGGTCAGACGAGTCGGAGTCCCATGGCTCTCGGTGGCTAGGGCCACGTGCGGCGTTATCCAAGTCCGAAATCGCCCGGTGCAAGAAGCACGGGCGTGGGCACATCGCTGAACTCGCGTCGGCCAGCATCGGTAGACCGCATACTGCGACGATTCGACGTGTAACGGTTTTCCGTTTTGGCCGTCTGGGTCGTACGGCCGTGAATCGGCCACTCACATCACGCCGGTTCGTGCTGCCTCGGCTCGAAAAACTCGCAACTCGGGCTCGTCATGCCGCCGTCCGACTTATCGGGACCATTCCTGAGGTCAACCTCGTCGATTGGCAGAGTCACCAGCCATCTCCGGTGCTTCCAAACGGCCGCGAGTCCGACTGGCATGACGCGCTTGCGAACCTCGATGCACCTCGCCTGTGTGCGCTCGATGATTCGGCAACGGCCACGAGCCGACGCCTCGCAGGGTCGACCGAGGAACCTGGCCCGAACCAACTCGCCCGCTATCGCAACGAGGTTGGCGCCGCTTGCGGACCGCTCCGGGCGGTGACGACCAGCCCGATGGCTTCGCGCGAGATCCAACAGTTGCTGCGCGAGTGGGTCGACGACCACGGGTTTGCATCGGTCGACGTTCCCGCTCTGATCGGCTCGATGGGTAGTGGCGAGCCTGACCGAACCTGGTTCCTCGATTACTGCCACCACACGGGGGATCGAGGTGGTGGTCGCAGCGGTCGCCGATGTCGTCGGTACTACCGCACAAATCGAACCGACTTCACCTCCGGCGGAACTCCGCCCTGGGCAGGCGCTTTGGACCGACGACCAACCGGGTTCGACGAACCGGGGTTTCCTGCGAGCCGTGTGGCCTACCACCGAGTTCGTCGTGCAACTCGACGGAACCGCCGTCCTTGAGGTTCGTCTGATCTGTCGTGTGCGCGCTCCTAGTGAGATACAAGTCACCGTTGGGGCTTGGTCAGCAATCGCCTCGGTGAGCACCACTTGGACCTCGGTCAAACTCAGAATTCCTGCCGATGCTGCTGCACCCGGACTAAGGGCACTACAGGTCTCGTGGCCCCATCTCAAGCCTGGAGCACGGCGCTGGTCGCAGCCCGTCCACGCTCTCGCCGATGACCGTCCGGGCGAACTTCATCCGATCTTCGGAGAGGTCCACTCGCTCACCGCAAGACAGCACCGAGTCCGGATGTCGTCATAATTCTGGTCGGATCCCGTCGAGCAACCACGCGACTTCCAACACCACCCGCATCGAAGCCCTGGCTTCTGCTGCTGGTCCGAGCCGTGTTCGGGGAGTCCACAAGCAGCGAGTATGGTCACAACGATGGTGCGGTCACGTATAGAGCGACAACTTGCTGACGTCGGCAAGCGACTCAAGGCACTGCGTACCGACCTTGCCGTAGCCGAGCAGGCACTAATGCAAGTCGACTACGAAGCCGGCGAGGCCCGCCTCCGATCGCTCGTGTCTGAGACACCGGTAGCGCAGAAGGAACATGAGCAGGCCCGGCGCCAAGTTGATGTGAATCGCCGTAATCGAGATGAACTACAGGCCGAGATTGCTCGACTCGAAGCACGCCAGGACGAGCTGCTCGACGCATTCAACGAACGATGACTGATCCACTTTCCCCCGAGTTCGTGTCTGAGACGACTGAGGGCCAAGGAATCCGGGTGTTCGTCGCTGAAGACGAGGCGATCATTCGGCTCGACATCGTGGAGACATTGAGCTCGATGGGGTTTGAGGTTGTGGGCCAGTCAGCCCGGGGTGACGATGCCGAAACCCAGATCCGCGAGTTGGTGCCCGACGTCGCCATCCTCGACATCAAGATGCCAGGAAGGACGGGGATCGAGGTCGCTCGATCGCTCACCAACGACCTTGTGTGCGCAGTGGTCATCCTCAGCGCGTTCAGCCAAAGGGGACTAGTCGAAGAAGCGATCGATGCAGGCGTGCTTGCGTACCTGATCAAGCCGTTTCAGCGCAACGAGATCTCGGTGCAGATCGGGGTGGCTCGGGCCAGGCACCAGCAAATGAAGCATCTAGCAGACGAAGTCGACAGCTTGCATCAACGGTTGTCTGATCGGGTGTTGCTTGACCGTGCAAAAGGTGTTTTGATCGATAATCATGGTCTCGGCGAGGCCGAGGCCATGCGTTTCGTGCAGAAACGGGCCATGGACCAGCGTCGAGCAGTTCGAGACGTAGCGAGCGACATCCTCGATGGTTCGTTAGAACCGTAGTGACCGCCAGCAATCTCGAACACAATCTGAAACTGATCCCGTACCACCAGGCTCTTGCCTCGTCGATGGTGTACCTCCCGGTATTCGTGCTTTTCACCCGTGACAATTTTGGCGTCTCGGGTGCGTTGCAGATTGCCTCATTGACCTACCTGTTTATCGTGGCGCTGGAGGTGCCATCGGGCTGGATGAGTGACCGCTTGGGCCGGGTGCCGACGTTGTCGGTTGCAGCCGCGGGTTTTGCCATCGGCCAAGTGTGTTTCCTTGTCGGCGGTGAACAATTCGGGGTGATCGTTCTCGGCCAGTTCTTTGTGAGTAGCGGGTACGCGTTCATCTCCGGGACCGACGTGTCTTTTCACTTCGATTCGCTCGAGGCCCTTGGACGAAGCGACGAATATGCACAGCGTCAGGCCCGCATCTCATCGCTGAGTTATCTGGTCCGTGCCGGTACTGCCATCGCTGGTGGCGTCTTGGGCCTGATCGACTTGCGACTGACATTTGCCGTGTCGCTGGTAATCGCTCTTGCCCAGTTGGCAGTCACCCGGATGTTGCATGAGCCAGGCGACGGCGATGTGCGAGCCGAACGTTTCGTAAGCCAGATCGGGAAGTGCCTGGCGTACATGCGTCACGGTTTCATGGCGTGGTTGTTCTTTTACGGTATTGCGCTTGTTGTGCTCGAACATGTGGCGTTCACGCTCATGCAACCATGGCTAACAGAAGCACTCGGCAAATCGCCCGATGAACTGGGTGCGACCCCGCTTGTCTCGGGTGGCCTTTTTGCCATCACCGCATTCGTCGGCGCAGCGGCAGCACGAGCAAGTGCTCCGGCAGGGGAACGCTTCGGCACTGTGGTGACACTGATTGGCCTTGGCGTGGTTTCCGCGGTGATCGTGACAGGTATGGCACTGTCCTTCTCGTTGGTGATTCTTGGTCTTATGTTCTTTCGGAGCGTGCAAGGGGCAGCAGCGCCGGTGCTTATCTCAGCAGCGGTGGCGCCTCGAACGGAACCGCAACATCGAGCCACCCTGCTCAGCATCAATTCGCTCGCTGGCCGGCTGGCGTACGGAGCGTTGCTTCAACTGCTTGCGGTATTCATCGACGACAACCCTCGGTCGTTCCTGCAGACGACATCGGTCATTTCATGGGTTCTGGTCGCGCTCTTGGTTGCCACTGGCACCTGGGCTGCACATCGCGAATAGCCATGATGGGCCCAACCGGGGCTTGAGCTAGACATGGTGGTTCGCTGGAAGAACGGGCTAGGCGGGTAGGTATATCGACCGTACATTTCGTCCGCGCTAGTGAACGTCCGCGCTAGTGAACATGGTGCCCGGACGCATGAATTGTGCAGCTCGAACCGTTGAACCACTGATTGGACTGTGATCAACGGAGCAGGCGCACGACAGCGTCGTTTGGGACGTTGAACCGCATCCATCAGCCAATCGCAGACCTAGCGGCGCGTACGATGACGGTGGGCATACCCAATCAACATCGTCACCACCCTGATGATTAGCCCCTCAGAGCCGATGATGTCCTACCAATCACGCAGACTGCAAGTGGGTCCACTTGCAGTCGTGGTAGAGACCGACGAAGCCTCAATCCTCAATGATTTTGAGTTGTTGTTCGCTGGATTTGGCGACGCGCCGGCCAAGGATCCGATCCTGACTGTGCGCATCGTTCGAGCGGACCTGTCGTCACCTGCAGCCGAGCCGATGTATCAGGCGCTCTTCGACGGCAAGCCGGTTGGAGGCCAAGCCAATCAGAACCAAGTCGCGCTCGCAGTAACTCTGAAGCTGAACCGGGCGGTGCTCGATGCCGAGCCTGAGGTTTGCACCTGCATGCTGGCGCTGTTCGCGATGATCACTCGGTGTTGCTGGTTATCGGAAGCTCCTTCGCTGGAAAGTCAACCCTGGTAGCAAAGTTGGTCGCAGAGGGCTGGCGTTACCTTTCCGACGAACAGGTTGGTGTTACCCCAGACGGCAAGATCTTGCCGTACCCCAGGCCGATCACGCTGCGACGAAACTCGTGGCCGTTGTTCGACCATCTTGCACATGTTGAAGTCCCAACGGACTCTGACGACGCTGCCGACCGGTTTGAGTTATCGCCGACAGTGTTGGGGACGATCGACCACAGCAGCCCGTCGCGTCCGACGCTCGTTATTTGCCCCGACGCTGCGAGCGAGGCGTTCTATGTCGAGCCGCTGACAACCGCGGAGACGCTTGAGTTGTTTGTCCGCAATTCTCTCGACCTTGAGCGGGCCGCAGATGTTGGCATCGAGGCGATGCTTGCGCTTGCGGCCTCGGCGCCGGGATACAGCGTCGGAGGACAGGACCTTGATCAGAAGCTGCAAGCACTCGTCGAGTTGGCTGGCAAGGCAGAGGCGCCTGGTGAACCGGTCGAGCACACCATCGTCGCCGATGACGAAGCCGGTGTCCGAGTCGCAGGTGCGCTTGGGTGGCTCTTCATCGACGGTTCAGGTGCCGTCTATGAGCTGGTCACTGGTGCGTTGGTCCGCTTCGATGAGTCGGGATATCGCTCGTGGCAATCACTCGGTCTCGCTGAACGTGACTGGCCAGAAGGCCTTGCAGAGTCTGGGTTTGTCGCCGAGCTGACCGAAGCCGGCCTACTGCATGGTGGCGATGCATGAGCGCTCTCAGTGGAGATGACAAGCT
>Ga0213868_10004390_pt1 | contig 12874 bp, 10 predicted proteins | sample PICome_9_FD_160087 | JGI IMG/M metagenome (GOLD analysis project Ga0213868, IMG submission 160087) | Coastal seawater microbial communities near Pivers Island, North Carolina, United States - PICO127 | ecosystem: Environmental > Aquatic > Marine > Coastal | place: USA: North Carolina...
TGTTGTATTCGGGCGTCGCGATGATCACCGCGTCCGCAGCCGCGATCTGATCGGCTAGCTTCTGCACTGACGCGGGAACGCCTTCGGCGGCCTCTAGATCACCATTATAGAGCGGCAAATTGATGTCGCCTTCGATGAATGTATCCGCGTTGAAAATCGCGGCCGCATTGCGCATCAAAAGTGTATTTGTGGACGCCTTGCGCAGCGATCCAGAGATACCAAGTAGAGTGGTCATTGTGGTCTCCTGTCCATTGTTACCCCTCCAACTAGAGCCTAATCAGAAATTAGCCATAGCAACGGTTGCACAGGCGCTGTGCGTGTCCCATTCTAGACCCACAAAGCGGGAGGTGGCGATGATCCGACACGGTGGAAAAATACTTAGCGACCAGTTGTTAAAGCTTGGCGTGCGTCGTGTCTTTTCGGTGCCCGGCGAAAGCTTTCTAGCGGCCCTTGATGGGCTTTATGACAGCGGTATTCCCAACATCGTGTGCCGCCAAGAAGGCGGTGCCGCGATGATGGCCGAAGCTTACGGCAAAATGACTGGCAAGCCCGGAGTCTGTTTTGTCACGCGCGGTCCGGGTGCTGCAAACGCGTCGGCGGGCATTCATATTGCGATGCAAGATAGCACGCCAATGGTGCTATTTGTGGGCCAGATCGACAACCGCCACACTGATCGCGAAACCTTTCAAGAAGTTGACTATAAAGCCATGTTTGGCGGGTTGGCCAAATGGGTCGCCCAAGTGAACGACACTGACCGTTTGCCCGAATACATCGGGCGCGCCTTTGCTGTGGCGATGTCGGGCAGACCCGGACCGGTGGTTCTTGCGTTGCCGGAAAACATGCTAAGTGCTGCAGCCGATGTGCCTGATCTGCGCTTGACCAAGCGTCTGAAAACAGTGCTGAGCGCTGACACACTGCAAGCCATCATGCATGCTTTGGCTGAGTCTGAACGCCCGTTGATTGTGGCTGGCGGCCCGCATTGGAACGCTGAGGCGCGCACCGATTTGCAAGCTTTCGCCGAACGGCAGCAAGTGCCAGTAGCCCTAGGCTTTCGCAGGCAAGACTACATGGACAATCACCACGCCAATTATGCCGGAGATCTGAACGTCGGCATCAATCCAAGACTGGCCGCGCGCGTGCGTGATGCGGATTTCTTGCTGCTTCTCGGCACGCGATTGGGTGACATTGAAACCCAAGGTTACACGCTGATCGACCCTGCTGATCCGCAAAAAACGATCATTCATATCCATGCCGACGCCGATGAAATCGGGCGGGTTTATACTCCTGATATCGGCATATCCGCCACAGCGCCCGCCGCATTGCGGCAACTGGCAAATGCCAGCCCCGCCGGTGATTGGTTCACGTGGACTGCCGCCGCCCGCAACGATTACGAAGCATGGCTGGCCCCACAGGAAAGCCCCGGCGCGCTTAAGCAAGAAGACGTCATCAAATGGCTGTCTGACAATTTGCCGGATGATGCGGTTTTGACTAACGGGGCAGGCAACTATGCAGCATGGTTGCATCGATATTTCGTGTACAAACAACACGGAACCCAGCTTGCGCCGACGTCCGGTTCGATGGGCTACGGGTTTCCCGCTGCGATCTCTGCATCGTTGGAATACCCTGACCGCACAGTCGTTTGCTTGGCAGGTGACGGCTGTTTCCAGATGACCTGCAACGAGATGTCGACCGCCGTGCAACACGGGGCCAAGCCCATCGTGATCGTGATGAACAATGGCCGCTATGGCACCATTCGCATGCATCAGGAAAAACACTATCCGGGCCGTGTTTCAGGGACCGCCTTGACCAATCCCGACTTTGCCGCACTTGCGCGTGCCTACGGCGGGCATGGCGAAGTTGTCGAAACCTCTGCCGATTTTCCGGCGGCATTCAAACGTGCCAAGGCTGCGGGCACAATCGCGATCATAGAATGCAAAGTGGATGAAGAAGCGCTGTCAACGGGGGCGACCCTTAGCGCCGTGCGCGCGGCGGCAATGAAAAGTTAAACTTCTTGCCAGATAGTCTGGGTATTCTCTTGCCAATCACTGCGATGCAGTAGGGGGGTATCATCGCTTTGCGCGGCTTTGCCGATGCAAAGATAGCCCGTTAAACGCCAATCTTCGGGGACATCCAGCGTCTTTGCGATGGCTTCAGGATCAAGGATCGAAACTCACCCAAGCCCAAGATTTTCAGCGCGTGCTGCCAACCAAAGCGTATGGATTGCCGCGACTGTCGAATAGCTGAGCATTTCTGGCATCGTTTGCCGCCCCAACCCATGACCTGCCTTTGGCTTGGCTTTGGTAAACACAGCAAGGTGCACAGGTGCGACGCGCAAACCTGCGAGCTTTAGCTTGTTGTAACTCGCTCGCTTAGCGTCGGCATAAATCGCAGCTGCTTTGGTGTTCTCCGCTTCAAAATTCGCAATCACAGCCTCACGCAAGGCAGGCGTCGTGATTTGCAAAACGCGCCAAGGTCGCGCGTTTCCGACGGACGGGGCCAGATCCATCGCTTCGCGCAAACGCTCTAGGACGTCGGGTGCAACGGGATCGGGCAGAAAGTGACGCACATCGCGACGCCAACGCAAAACATCGCGCAAAGCGTCTCGATGGTTTTGCGTCAGCTCCATTTAGGTCTGCGCCCATTTCCCCACTTGGCTGGGCAGAAACGCCTCAACCGATGCGGTGGCCACGACGGCCGTATCACCCGTTTCATCATTGGGAATATTCAGCCCGCCTTGGACGACATTCACCGTCGCACGGCCACGCGGTAGACCGGATTTCAACGCCTCGGCGTCGATCTTGTCCGGTTCTTGCACGGCCACTGTGACCTCCACGCGCATTTCGGTGTGCGACAAGTCGATGCTTTGAAAGATGGGCAGGGTAGAATGGCGGATCGCATCTTCGATCGCGCGGCGGGCGGCTTTTTGATAGTCCATCCCGTGCAGATCGTTGCCCATGCCCATTTCGATAATCACGCGTTGGTCCATTATGTGCGCTCCATCTCGAATGATACGTTAATCGCTACATTGGCGATTACGGTCGGTTTGCCGTCAGGACGCGGCACATCAAGGCCGCCGTGATGGACGGTGATGGTGGGCTGACCATAAGGGAAAATATCCATCAAACTTGCGGTATCGACCTGATCAGGTTGCTGCACGCCGACTTGGACGTCGATCAGCATCGCCTCTTTGGGAAAACCAAACAGCTCTGCCATATTGATTGAGTTATGCCAAAGCGCATCTTGCAAACCACGCCGTGCGGCTTGGGTATAGTCTTGGCGGCGCAGGCTGGTGCCCATGCCGAATTCAGTAAGAACGCGGTGCTTGGCCATTAAAATTCAACCCCGATTTGCGCTTTGATGCCGGACCGGAACGGGTGTTTGATCAGTTCCATTTCGGTCACCAGATCGGCTAGTTCAATCAGGTCTTCATGCGCGTTGCGCCCTGTTAGAACGACGTGGGTCATTTCTGGCTTATGGTCACGCAAGAACTCCACGACTTCGGCAGCACTGACGTAATCATAGCGGATTGCGATGTTGATTTCGTCCAGCAGCACCATGTGGTTGGTTTCATCAAGGATTAACTCCTTGGCCTTGCCCCATGCGGCTTGGGCCATTTCGATATCGCGGGACTTGTCTTGGGTTTCCCAGGTAAAGCCTTCGCCCATCGTGTGAAACGCGCAAGTATCCGTGAATTTTGCAAGGATCAGATCACGCTCGCCGGTAGACATCCCGCCTTTGATAAACTGCACGACAGCGCATTTCATGTCATGCGCGATGCAGCGAAAAATCATCCCGAAAGCGGCCGAGGATTTACCTTTGCCTTTGCCCGTATGGACGATCACCAGACCTTTCTTGTCGGTCTTGGTCGCCATGATCTTGTCACGCGCGGCTTTCTTTTTGGCCATCTTCATCGCGTGGCGGTCTGTATCTTCGGTCATGGTATCCTCCGGTCATGCATAAAGGTTTTGTTAACCTCAAACGGGCACAACTGAACGCTAACGAAAATGGGGTAGTGCGATGCGATATCAGTTGGCTGGGACCATACTTGTGGCAGCGTCATTGGCTGCATGCAATACCGCATCGCCGGGGTTTATGGGGGCGGATGTGCAAACAGTGACTGTTGATGGCAGCACATTTGATGTCCGCCGCAAAGGTGATCGCGTCGAGTTAATCCGCACTAACCGCGAGGCGGTTTTTTCTTTGCGCAGCATTGTTCCGCGCGCGGCTGAGGCAGTTGTCGCGGCAACAGGCTGCGCCCCAAAAGACGGAACTTGGACTGGTGATCAAGCCGTCATGCGGGTGCGGGTGGACTGCCCCTAGGTCAGTAATCCGGCAATCCGCGCACGGGCCGAATTGGATTTGGGCTGCCAGAGATTGCGATCAATCGCTTCTTGCAGGCGCTGGGCGATCTCTTTGAGGGCAGGCGCATTTGCATAGGCGATAAACTCGCGGGTATCGTCGTCTTTGATGAATGCTTCTTCAACCAAATCGAAATGGTGGTTGCGCACGGCACCTGTCGTAGCCGCAAAGGCAAAGAGATAGTCCACTGTTGCGGCAATTTCGAAGGCGCCTTTGTAGCCGTGCCTTTTAACGCCATCGATCCACTTTGGGTTCACTACGCGCGAGCGGACAACCCGTCCGATTTCATCATCCAAAGTGCGGATCACCGGTCGTTCGGGGCGTGAATGGTCGTTGTGATAGATGGGCCTGTCTTGACCTTGCAGTGTGCTGATCGCCGCCGCAGCACCGCCTTCAAATTGGTAGTAGTCGTCGCTGTCTAGAATGTCGTGTTCGCGGTTATCTTGGTTTTGCACGATGGCTTCGGTTTGCGAAAGGCGTGCCTCAAAAGCGTTGCGGGCTTTGTGGCCTTGCGCGCCTTTGCCGTAGGCGTAGCTGCCCCATTCCAGATAGGCCTCTGCAAAGTCGGATTTATCCGCCCAGATGCGTTCGTCAATTAATGCCTGCAGGCCTGCGCCGTAAGCACCGGGTTTGGAACCAAAGACGCGGGTTTGGTCTTCGCCTGCCTGGGTACGTGCCGCGGCAGGGTTTAGATCGGCGGGCTCGTCAAGGTCTTGGACTGCGCGGGATGCTGAATCGACTAGGGCAATCAACTGTGGGAATGCGTCACGGAAAAAGCCCGAGATGCGCAAGGTGACATCAACTCGAGGCCGTCCAAGAACCGATTGCGGCAAGATTTCAAATCCAGTGACACGCCGGTTGGCGCTGTCCCATGTTGGTTTGACGCCCATCAGCGCGAGTGCCTGCGCGATGTCATCGCCGCCCGTGCGCATGTTGGCGGTCCCCCATGCTGTGATCAGCATGCTGCGCGGCCAGTCACCATGGTCTTGAAGGTGCTTTTCGATCAATAGGTTCGCCGACTTCCATCCTAACGCCCAAGCCGTTGGGGTCGGGACTGCGCGGCTGTCGACCGAGAAAAAGTTGCGGCCAGTTGGCAACACATCCAAACGCCCACGTGTCGGTGCACCTGATGGGCCGGGATGGACGAACTTTCCGGCCAATCCAGTCAGCAAGGCGGTCCCTTCGGCAGAGCCACAAGTTTGGATTGTCGGCAAGATACGTTCGGCGATCTCTGCTGCAACCAGCGCGCTTTGCGGACCTATTGCAGGTGTTTCCCCGCTCACGATCCGCTGGCTGAGCGCTTCGAGTTTTTCAACGGTGTCGCCATTGCTGCGCCAATGGGTTTCATCCAGCAATGCATCCGGTTTTTCTGGTGCAGGTGCCGCGAGATCGCAATCAAGCGGGTCGATTGAAAGGCCAAGGTCTTTCGCCAAAGCACGCAACAAAGAGGCGTCTCGGCCTTTGCCTGCACCGCGTGGCACGCGCGCCAGAGCAATCGCCAGATCGCGTTCTTGTTCACCTGTCGGGGACTGCCCGAAAATGTGCAGACCGTCGCGGATTTGCGCTTCTTTGAGCTCGCAAAGATACGCATCAAGTTTGCCCAGATCACCGTCGCTATCGCCCGTGAAGCCGGCGTCTTTGCCAAGGCCCGTCACATCCGAAAGCGACAAAATCTCTTTGCGTAAATGCGCGACGCGGCGTGGATCGACGCCTGCTGCCTCGTAATACTCATCAACCAATGCCTCGAGATCGCGAAGCGGTCCGTAGCTTTCGGCGCGTGTTAGCGGCGGGGTGAGGTGGTCGATTATCACCGCGGATGCGCGCCGTTTGGCCTGCGTGCCTTCGCCGGGATCGTTCACGATGAAGGGGTAAAGATGTGGTGTGGGGCCAAAGACGGCCTCGGGCCAGCAGGTTTCTGACAATGCCACCGCTTTACCCGGTAACCATTCAAGGTTGCCGTGTTTGCCCATATGCACGATCGCGTCGGCACCCCAGTGGTGCCGCAGCCAGAAATAGAATGCCAGATAGTTGTGGGGCGGGACCAGATCGGGGGAATGGTAGGTTTCGGTTGGATCAACATTGTAGCCACGTGCAGGCTGTAGCCCGACGACCGCATTGCCGAAACGGTGGATGCTCAAGGCGAAACCTGTCCGTGGGGTGTCTGTCGGAGCCTCCGGCGGAGGTATTTTTGAACAGAAGAAGACGTCGTCTTCGGGTGCGCCCCAGCGCGATGTGATTTGTTCTTTGACGTCCCAAGGCAGTGCGTCGAAGTGCTGTTTGTAGGCGTCTAAAGCGAAAAATTCGCCGCCCTCTTTTTCGGCGCGATCGGTGAGCCAGTTTGTTGGACCTGCCATCATTTGCGCCATCAAGGTGGCACTGTCGACTGGGGGTGTCACCGCATGGCCGCTGGATTTCAGCAAGTTGAGAACATGTACCGTTGCTGCAGGGGTGTCGAGGCCGACACCATTGGCCAGCCGCCCGTCTTTGTTGGGGTAGTTGGCAAGGATCAGGGCCGTCTTTTTGTCAGCAGCGGCAGTGTTGCGTAGATTAGCCCAGCCTTTGACCAACTGCGTCACAAAATCAACGCGGTCGCCGCGTGCTTGATATGTGGCGATGGGGCATTCGGTGGCTTCGTCAAAGAACGCTTCGCCTTTGAAGCTGACTGCACGGGACAGGATGCGCCCGTCGACCTCTGGCAAGGCCACATTCATGGCGATATCGCGCGCGGTCAGGCCGTGTAATCCATCGGCCCATGATGCTTCTGATGCGCCTGAAAGGATGACTTGAAAGATGGGGGCGTCGTTGCTGAGCAGCGGATTGGTTGGGCTGTCGTCGCCGTCATGTGGGCTGCCCACTGCGAATGCGGTGCAGTTGAGGATTACATCGGGCGGTGCGGATGCGAAGATTTGATCAAGTGTGGCGGTGCTGACAGGGTCTTTGAGGCTGGCCACAAAAATCGGCAAAGGGTTCAGGCCTGCGCGTGATAGACTGCGCACCATGCGGTTGATGGGGTTAAGACCGCCGCCCTGGACCAGTGCGCGGTAGAAAACGATTGGCACGATCGGTGCCCCATCCGTCCAGCCCGCTTGGGCCGCGGATAGATCGGCGATGCCTGCGCCGGGCCAATAGACGCCTGCGCGTAACAACGGGCTTGGTGCGCTTGGCTTTTCGCCACCATCAAGCATGGCCTTCGCGTAGGCCAGCATATTAGCGCTATTCTGCGGGCCGCCTTCGACCAGATAAGACCACAGCGTGTCGTAGTCTTCGCCGCTGACGGTCGAGAGTTCGCGCAGTTCTTGATCGGGTTTGTCGTCGCCGGGCAATGCCGCAAAGGGGATGCCAGCCTCGCGCAAACGCGCTGCATATTGGACCAGTCCATATTTCCAATAGCCCGCGCCGCCCAATATGCGGGCAATCACCAACCGTGATTTTGTGGCGCAATCATCCAGATGCAGATCAACCGACATCGGGTGGATCAAATGCATCATGTTTGCCAAGCGCAGGCTGGGTGGGGCCGTCATTTCTGATCGCGCCTCTGACAATGCTGCCAACTCGGTATCGGCCGCCGAGATAATCACAACATCGGCGGGGGTTTGCCCCAGATCGACCGGTTCGGTGCCGTCAGAAATCGCACCGGGTGTTGCGGCTAGCAGGTGCATTGGCGAAACCCTCGTGCTAAAGAGCGGCCAAACATAAGGTTACGACCATGGATTATAAAGCTACAGGAGCGGCGACATTGGGTAAGAATGCACCGAGACATAACGAACACAATGCCCACGGCAGCACCAAAAAACCATTTGGTCAGCGCCCCAGCAAAGAAGAATTGTTGGCGCGGATGAAAGCGGCGGCTGAGGCCAAAAAGGAAGAGTAAGTTCACAGCTTCTTTTCCATGAAAAGAGAGCTGTTTGCTTCTGCGTAGTCGCCAAAGACACCGCAGTCTTCAAATCCAAATCTGCGATAAAGCCTATGGGCTGCATGCAGTACATTGCCTGTTTCAAGCTTGATCACGGTCAAACCATCTGCGCGCGCTTGATCTTCGATCTGGCGCAGGATGGCGTCGGCGACACCTTTGCCGCGGGCGTTCTCTGCGACGAACATTGATTTCACTTCACCGTAGCCGTTATTGATCTTCAGCGCGCCAGTGCCGCAAAGGTCCTTGCCGATCCTTGCGGCAAAGAAATGAATGCTGGGGTCAACCAGATCAGCGATGTCGAGATAGAAGTTATCCTCCGGCGCAAACTGGCTTTCCATCAAAGCATGACTTTGCTTTAGCAGCGCCGTGGCCTGCGGGTGGTGAGGATCTGTTTTCTCGACGATGATCATCTTGCAATTAGGCTTGCAGGGCGGCGGTGATTGCGGCGTGATCCAGTCCGGCTTCGCCGATCACAACGAGCCGCGTTGTGCGCGGCGCATCGCCAAAGGGCTGGTCGAAATAGGTGTCAACGCGTGGGCCCACGGCCTGTAGGGTCAAACGCATCGGCTTGCCTTCGATTGCGACAAATCCTTTGAGCCGCAGAATGTTGTTGGCGCGGATCACGTCTGCGACTTGCGCGGCGAAGGCCGCCGCATCCGCGATTTCGCCGCGATTGACGATGAAGCTCTCGAACTCGTCATGACCATGCTCGTGGGCGTGATCATGGTGATCGTCTTCGTCGTCATCATGGTGATGGTGGTGATGCACCTCGTGGCGGGCCTCAAGATCGCTTTCGGCACCGATGCCTTGGCCCAGTAAAATATCAATAGGCAGCGCACCCATAGAGGTTTTGACGACTTGTACGCCAGCGCGCGATTCCGATTTAAGACGGGTGGTCAACGCGTCAGCCTCTGCCGGATCAAGTAGGTCGATTTTATTCACAACGATCATATCGGCGCAGGCGATCTGGTCCTCGAACAACTCTGACAATGGCGTCTCGTGGTCCAGATTTTCGTCCTGCGCGCGCTGGGCGTCGACCGCCGCAACGTTATGCGCAAACTGCCCATCATGAACGGCGCGGCCATCCACAACGGTCACAACACCGTCGACAGTCACTTTGGTCGAAATGCCTGGCCAGTTGAACGCGCGCACAAGTGGTTGCGGGAGGGCCAAACCGGATGTTTCGATCACAATGTGATCTGGTTTTGGGTCGCGCGCCAGCAAGGCTTCCATCGTAGGAATGAAATCATCGGCAACGGTGCAGCAAATGCAGCCGTTGGACAGCTCGACGATATCGTCTTCTGTGCAAACCTCTGCGCCGCAACCCTTCAGGATATCCCCGTCCACGCCCAGATCGCCGAATTCGTTGATGATCAGCGCGATCTTCTTGCCCTGTGCGTTTTGTAGCATGTGGCGGATCAGCGTCGTTTTACCAGCGCCAAGAAAGCCGGTGACAACGGTAGCGGGGATTTTAGCGGCCATGAAGAGTGTCCAGTTCAAAAAGGTTAGAATCGTGGGATAAGCAGGTTTGCGCAGAGACCTATTCAATCAAGCGCCCAGCTTCAATAACCCGTCATGCTGCAGTCGCCGCAGCGTCCAGCGGCAATTCCCCGCACGAAACCGCCCTAAACCGCAATATCTTGTGGATAACTAGCCCAATTCCGCCACATACGGGGGCTGCCCGTTGACAGCTACCGTGACGCAGGGCGATGCTTTTGAACCTTTAGGAATCACTTGGGACAATTGTAGGTGCGCTTTAGCAAACTGCGACTGAACGGCTTCAAAAGCTTTGTGGACCCCACCGATCTGATCATCACCGATGGTTTGACGGGCGTTGTGGGCCCAAACGGCTGTGGAAAATCCAATCTGCTAGAGGCGCTGCGCTGGGTCATGGGCGAAAACCGTCCGACGGCAATGCGCGGCGGCGGCATGGAGGACGTGATTTTTGCCGGAACGGCCACGCGGCCTGCGCGCAACTTTGCCGAAGTGTCACTGGTCATCGACAATGGTGAGCGGCTCGCCCCTGCCGCGTTCAACGACAATGATAACCTTGAGATCACGCGCCGGATCACGCGTGATGCGGGGTCTGCCTTTAAAGTAGGGACCAAGGACGTCCGTGCCCGCGACGTCCAGATGTTGTTCGCCGATGCATCAACCGGTGCGCATTCACCTGCGCTGGTCCGGCAAGGCCAGATTTCTGAATTGATCAACGCAAAGCCAAAATCGCGCCGCCGGATTTTGGAAGAAGCTGCGGGAATTTCAGGTCTGTATCAACGCCGCCATGAGGCCGAGTTGAAGCTGAAGGGTGCGGAATCAAACCTCACGCGCGTTGATGATGTGATTGAGCAATTGGCAGCGCAACTGGCGCAGTTGGCGAGGCAGGCAAAGCAAGCAGCACGCTACCGTGAAATCGGTGAAAAGCTACGCAAGGCCGAAGGATTGCTGTTGTTTCGCCGCTGGAAAGAGGCGGACGAGGCTTTGTTGGCTGCTGCTAACCAGTTACGCGAACGCACGACAGCGGCTGGTGCGGCCGAAAAGGCGGCCCGTGAAGCCGCCAAAGCGCGGGCTGTGGCTGAGGACGCATTGCCAGCTTTGCGCGAGGAAGAAGCGATTGCTGCCGCTGTCTTGCAGCGTCTGCAGGTCCAGCGCGATACGTTGAAAGATCAAGAAATTCGCGCCCGCGAGATGATTGAAACATTGCGCGCTCGCATTGATCAACTGACCCGCGATATGGACCGTGAAAGTGGTTTGAACAAAGACGCGCACGAAACAATTGAGCGTCTAGAATGGGAAGCCCGCGAAATCGGGAAAGCCGGCGCAGGCCATGACGGCCGACTGGAAGAAGCCCAAGTTGGCGCACGTGAAGCTGCTGGCGTTTTGCAACAACGCGAAGCGGATTTGGCACAACTAACAGAAGACGTCGCCCGACTGGCCGCGCGCCACCAATCTGCGCAGCGTTTGCTTGAAGATAACCGTACGACAATGACGAAAAGTGAAGCAGAAGCTGTGCGCGCTAAGGCTGCGATGGCTGATGCTGCTGCAGCGCTTGCCAAAGCCGAAGCTGATTTTGTAACGGCAGGTGAGGCTGAAACAGCGGCCGTCGCCGCTGCCGAGGCCGCAGATGCGGCACTGATTGCGGCAGAAACGAAACGCGCCGATACCCAGTCACGCGAAAGCGATGCCCGCGCTTTGCGGTCGGCTGCCGAAGGCGAAGCCAATGCGCTGCGTGCCGAAGTGTCTGCCTTGGCTAAACTGGTTGAACGCGACACGGCCGAAGGCGGGCAGGTTCTTGATCTGCTGCGTGTGCAGGGTGGTTATGAAAAGGCGCTGGGTGCTGCGTTGGCTGATGATCTGCGCGCGCCAGCTGTTGACGCAAGTGCGAAATCCGGCTGGGCGATGCTGCCCGGGTATAAAGCTGCGCAAACCTTGCCCGAAGGGGTGAAGGCGTTGACAAACTACGTGACAGTGCCGGAAGTGTTGGCGCGCCGGATGAGCCAAGTTGGCCTTGTGGATGCCGAGGACGGCCCGCGCCTTCAAGCTGACCTTAAGCCCGGACAGCGGCTTGTCTCTGTTGACGGTGATTTGTGGCGTTGGGACGGGTTCCGTGCGGGTGCCGAAGATGCGCCCTCTGCAGCGGCATTGCGGTTGCAGCAGCTGAACCGCTTGACCGAACTCAAGCGTGACTTGGAAGAGATTTCAGCGACGGCCCAAGGTGCAGCTCAAGCGCACGAGGCGCTGACTGCGATGCTCAAAACGCAATCCGAAGCGGATCATGCCGCCCGTCAGGCCCGCCGGAATGCCGATGGTGCAGTGGCAGATGCCAACCGTGCGGCGAGCCGCGCAGAGGCAGATCGTAACCTTTCGGAAGGCAAATTGGAAAGCTTTGGCTTGGCGGTGAAACGCCATGAGGAAGAAGCGTTGGGTGCACGCCGCGCTTTGGTTGAGGCTGAAAAAGCGGTTGCGGCGCTGGGCGATCTTGGGACGGCCCGTGCCGCTGTTGAAGATGTAAAAATGACCGTAGAGGCCGCGCGCATCACGATGATGTCGCGAAGGTCAGCGCATGATGAAGTGCGCCGCGAAGGCGAAGCACGGCTGAAGCGTAGCCAAGAAATCACGAAAGAAGTCAGCGGCTGGAAGCACCGCCTTGAGACGGCCAGCAAGCGCACCGCTGAATTGGCCGAACGCAAGGATGCTTCGCAGGCCGAACTGACAGAGGCGTCAGCCGCACCAGAGGAAATTGCCGCCAAGCGCGCCGAACTCGCAGATGCAATTGACGAGGCTGAAATCAGACGGCAGGCATCGTCCGATAAACTAGCTGTGGCGGATACTGCTTTGCGTGATGCAGGGCATTTGGAACGTGACGCAGAGCGGCTTGCCTCGGAAGCACGCGAAGCCCGTGCGCGGTCGGAGGCGCGTGCAGATGCTGCTCGCGAAACTGTCGCTTATGCGGCAGAACGGATCATTGAAGCGCAAGAAGTAGCCCCTGAAAAACTGCTCGAGACGCTTGATATAGACGCTAGTCAAATGCCTGCCTCTGATATCGTTGAAGGGCAAGTCAACGCGCTGAAGCGGCAGCGCGACAGTCTGGGTGCCGTGAATTTA
>Ga0213868_10004396_pt1 | contig 12865 bp, 11 predicted proteins | sample PICome_9_FD_160087 | JGI IMG/M metagenome (GOLD analysis project Ga0213868, IMG submission 160087) | Coastal seawater microbial communities near Pivers Island, North Carolina, United States - PICO127 | ecosystem: Environmental > Aquatic > Marine > Coastal | place: USA: North Carolina...
AGCTTTTAGAAGCTATTAGCTCTATTTTATCTTGTATCCATCCCTCGAGCTATCTATCTAGGTAGTAGAGTACTCCTATCCTCGCTCCAACCATAACGTACACATGCCTTCTCCACCTTCATCGACGCTTTCTCTTTATCGGGCACTGCTGCGTCAGGGTCAAAACATGAACAATTACAACTTCAAATCTTATGCACTCCGACGAACAAGAGATGGTTTCAAGGCTAATAAGAACTTAACAGGGTAAGTCCTTTCCTTTAATGAAGAATGTGCTACTATGTCTATTTCGTGTATCACTCATCGTTTCAACGTTTCTTTTACGCGAATGGTCCCAGGGAAGAAGCAAATATCGCAATACAATATGCAACTGAACAGTTAAAAGTACTCAGTCGACAAGCCATCATAGGAAACCTTTATCCATCTGATCACAGTGTTATGGATACAACTATTTCCGCTTCAAAAAGCAGTCACTAAAATAGAGAGTTGCATTTTTGTGTTTATGGATATAATTTATATAAAGAGAGAAGACAGCACAAGTTGGAGAGAACGTTGGAAGGCCGGAGTTTTAAAAGGTCCTTTGTTCTTGCAAAAGTCGTCATCAGTAACATGTGCAAACGAATATTTTTCATATATTCAATTTTTCAATTGTTTTTGCCTTCTAGCTTAATGTGTCACTATTTTGTTTCAGACCAACCTATTGTCATGTACATATATTACATAGTTGATTTACCAAATTAATCCAGCAACGACACCTGTTGTCAATCCACATGTACCCATACGATCTTCTTCCATCATATTTCTGTAAACACTCCTCACATGATCTAAACTGAAATTTTGTCGAATATTTGACCTGATATTATTGATACAATTTTGTGTTCTTTCTTTTAAATGGTTTAAGACTTGCATAGACTGTGCATCATCATCTGATGACTCTAATAAACCAGCTTGATTCAATACCTCTGACACAATAAATGCTGCCCCAGTGAATTTAACACCCTTGGTTATTGTCTTAGAAGTTAATTTACATCCTGCAAAACCAACAAATGCTCCAGCTGCAAACTTTCCTTTCGGGGGCAAGTCATCATAGTATTGCATTTTTAGGGGAGTCACTATTCTTTCGAAGGATGATTTGACAAGATTTGCATAAGATGGTTCTTGATCATAATCTTGCGATTGATTTTGGTATTGATGATATGATTGTTGTTGTGCAAATGCACAATTAGATATCGAATTGATTGTATTCATAAGTAGAAACAAGTAAGTACATAGAACGGCACGATGTGAAGCCAGCATGATTTACAAGTGCAAGGTTGCCTCTTTTGCTCTCGATGTCAAGTTTTCAAAGCTACGTTAATGTGTAATGCGCAACGTGTAACGTACTCGTACAACAATAACAATAAATGGTTGTCAACAACAGAGTCACATCGGTCAGTGGTTAATGTTTTACCGTGTCATTTCGAAATTTGCGCGAACACCTCCTGGAAGAAAAAGAATGACATCCATAACCAACTTCGTACATTACTATCTATGTAAGTGACCCTTTCTATCTGAGTCAATCGCATCAGTAAAATAATCATAACATTCAGAAGGATGTAAATACCTTGGCTGATATAGGCCTGATTCTACTTGCTGGTGGTAAATAAGCTTCGATCGAATGAAGTATGGAGAAAAATGAAAATTACTGATTACTGACTTGAAAGTAAAAGAAGAATCCACCTGATGACGTTTTTTCTGTGAGAACCAAGTAAATTGGCGCTATGAGCTCCGCAACACCGCCGCACACCAACAATACATATTTCAACGACATCACAGAGAAATAACGTGCACCACCACACACTACAATCGAATCAAAGATATTTAAATACACACGGAAAAGTCACTATGAAATCAGCTCTCTTTTTGCTTCTTTCGGCTCTATTTGCTATGGCATCCCACGCCTTTGTTTTCATCTCCCCTCAGATCTCTACAACTCATGGAAATACTATTTCCAGCTTACCAATATCACCAGCTTTCTTTGCGTCGTCAATGTCATCGACACTGCTTAGAGGAAAGAAGGAAGCGCGTTCAGAAGGAAACGCTAGAAAGGGAGCGTCTGAACGCACCAAGAAAGTAAAAGACGATGTGATCGAGGTAGAAGGCGTGGTTCTTGAATCGCTGCCCAATGCAATGTTTCGCTGTTCACTTGATAATGCACCGGAATCTTCCCCGCCCATTTTAGCTACTATTAGTGGAAAAATCCGTAAGAACTTCGTCAAGGTATTGGTGGGTGATCGGGTTACGATAGAGTTGAGTCCTTATGATTTGACCAGAGGTCGTATTACCTTTAGGAAGCGTTAGGGTGTACGGAATACTATTCTAAGCAAGTCGAAATTCATTTCATAAAAATAATTTTATTTTTCAATAGTGTCATTTGCAACAATTCCTTGAGAAAAAGAATAGTTCACCAATCTGATTCTAGCCAAATCAAACTGGAATGGACCATCTATACCATCCATCAATGTCAACCCCAGATGTTGTAATTCTATTGCTCCTTCAAGAATGCGTTGATGCTGCCTTAATCTTCCATTTGCTGTTAAATAAAAGTCTTGAAATGGTAGGATGATTTTTTGAAATGGTTTTTCTTGGTCACTACTAGACAATTCTGTTCCACTTTCAACATGAATTATGGTCTGAAACAAGTCATCTGGAAAATACGTGTTCACTTTTAAGTTGAAACAATATGATCTAGAATCAGGTCGACATTTAATTTCTAAAGCATTGAATTTATCTCCCACAGGTATACCATTGAATGGAAACACTGGCGATTTAATAGCGCAAAATCCTGATCTTTTAGAATGACTCTTGGGTCCTATTCTAGTATCTAGATTACCTTTCCATCTTATGTAAGGTGCGGCAGAAGAATTTCCACTATGGATGGGAACGGTCGCGTCGGATATTGATTCATTTGATAATAAGTTTCCATGAGGTGAGTCTCTCAAGGTGCATTCAGCGCGTGAATATCCCCCGATTACTTCGTCGTCACTGATTCTCCATCCACCTTTATCCGCGAAGCTGCATACTTCAGCATCGTATGCATCATCTCTCCTGCTAAAGTCAAATAAAGTTAACGGGGGTGATGGACCTCCAGATCCAGATGAATTAGAAGGTGAAGATGAAGACAATTCAAACAGATCTTTGCGGATTTGGACCCATCGTCTGATGGCACCTCCCTGTGCCGGAAATATCTTTTTCCATATCATACTATATATTTTCGGGGAGAATGTATCAAAGCACTAAGAAGAAGGAAATATATTGTATGAGCGCGAAAGAGGACAATTACATAGTTGACAGTTGACAGTCAAAGGGTCAAAGTGCCGACAAAAATTCGATCCTACACTTCAGAACGGTGACAACGCCATCATTTGGCATTGGTCATTGCTGCATAGTCTTCAAAGAATCAGACAATAAACATACGCAATAAAAATATGATAGATGCTCAAAAAGTAATAATCTATGTTCAGTGAACTAAATATCAATTATTTCACCAAAAGTTGCCTTAGTTTTTGGTTCAACCTCCCCTTCCGTCAGATAGAATATCAAAGAATACCTGGTTTTGTTTTCATCGTACGGTGCTACCCAGTGCGGGAATCGACCGTCAATTTTGCCCAACCTGTTCTTCGTATTAACTTCACAAACAGTGAAAGGGTCAATCTCAACGCAGACGCCACCAGTACCATCATCAAAATCACCGACACTTAATCCATAAAAGGGACCTATATTTGTTGTATCAATATGAGGGGACCCTTTGAATCCCTTTGTTACCGCAAGACCTGTAAACGCTCTCGAAAAATCTGCATCCACCGATGCCATCGCGGCCTTCGCTGCTTGCCAAAGTGCAATATTTTGCTCATATTTTCGGATGGCAGATCCAGCACGTCTAGAACCTAACTGAATTAATTTTTGTTCTGCTTCTACTGGTGATCTTAATATCATGTATTTTGATGCCTTTATCATGGGCCTTTCCTGAAATTTATCATATCTATCAGACCAAGCTTTTAACTCTCGTTTTACAGAATCTAGTAGATGAGATGGAACTGGTATTCCAAGACTGCGAACTTGTTTTCTATCCTGCCCAAGTTTTGCATATTCATCCAAAAGTTTCGTCATTACCTGTGCTCTCCCTTCGGGTGCAGCGCCATAGTTCGAATACGGGGCGTGTCCAAATGTTTCCACCAAGCGAGTTCGTAATTGAAGAGTTGTAAATGGTTCTAATTGTGATCTCAGTAGTAAAGGATCTCTTTCGCTTGGTGACTTTCCTACGTATGCTCCTGGTGGAGGTGGAGAAGTAACTGTAATATTTATGGCAACAGAAGGTAATAAAGAGCTCAGTAGATCTAGTATGGATTGCGTGAAAAGTTTTGGATTGAAACTGAGATCAAGTTGCTGCAATGATGGTAAAGGAGGTTGAGTAAGTAATACCAATAGATCTGCAGATGGCCTCAAATTATTACGCGATGCATTGAGCTTTGTAAGAAATTTGAGTTGAGAGATGTCGTTCGGAAGGTAACGAAATTCATTTCTTCTGATGTCCAATATTTCCAGATTTTTCAGACGAGACAATTCTGGTATTTCTGTCAATTTGTTATATGATAAATCCAATTCAACAATTGAATTGAACGGATATTCGATTATTTTTGACAACGATATGTCATGGAGTGAACGATCTGTAAGAGACACGACGACCTTTACGACTTCTTTGCCAACTTCCCAATCTTGAGGGTTATCAAAATCATTGTGAACCTCATCTATAACACCTTTAGATGTTTCATGCACAACTTTTGCAGCCATGCGAATATCTGGTCGTTTGTCTAAACGCATTCGGTTTTCTAATTTCTGAGCCTCTCGCCGTGTTCGTTTTAAAGCTTTCGCAGCTTTTTTCAGCTTCCTTCTTTCCTCTCTATCCAGAGCATCTTCGTGTGGACGTACGTTTAGGTACTGTTTGGTCTGTTCGTCTTGCATGGTTTGACTGCTTCGTTGATTTATTCATATATCCATGAAATGAGCGGTTGGAGAAAGTTTGAATTTTTCCGTACTCCGTACCTACCACTAAAATATTTCTTACGTAAAAACAAAGACACATTCGTAATGCAACGCTTCTATCTTATACCCATGATTACTACTGTAAGTAGGAAAATGATGCTTTTAATCAATCTTGACAGCTGCATAAATGGTCTTGTTGAACCAAAATACGGCCAAGAATGAGATACCACCAGTGTAAAGTCCCAGAGCTAAAGATATCATTCCCATGTACGTCAAATACACAATAATTGGCAACACACCGGATAAGCTCAGTCTGAAACATAAGTACCACACCGAGTACAAAAAGAGCCAAATACCAGCTGATCCAGTATCCCAAAATGCCTTCCACCACCAGCGATGATCTTCACTCACCAACCGCAAATAAGATACGATGATTGAAATTAGTGCGCTTATGATTCCAATAAAAATGGTAATAGCAAGCAAATACCCCATCAGGTAATAGTATTGAGACATCCAAATAGCACCCATCAAAAAATAGATCTCAATAGAAGCACAGCTGAAGGGTAATGCTCCAATAAGGAAGGATGAGAAGCGATAACCGAGAAAGTTATTCGAGGTAGGAATGACCCTGGCAATCTGGTTAGTCTTCGTCGGTGTTCTAATCACTTCACGCTTGAATCCGATAAAGCTACCAATAAATACAAGAGGAGACGCCACACAAATCCAGAGCAAAAAAATCGAAATAATTGTGAAGAAAGATACTGTTTTCGCAGTTCCGTAGAAAGCAAGGAAAACATTTAGGCAGAGAAAAAGTGTCATGATGACTCCAGGAAAGAAAACAGCTGTAGCAAATGTGCATAGCTTCCAGTTCTTTCCTCCGAAGAATTTGAATACTCTGCTTGACACGTATCCCGAAACTGCTCCACTGAACACATACAATAACACAATATTTGTCAATGCCTGCCCCTTCATGGCCGGATTCAAAAATTTGGTAAAGCTCAAAAGGAGGGTCAAAACCACAGTTACGGCAATTTGAGCTCCAGTTCCAACAAAAACAGACAGCGCGATAGGACTTGTAGATGGAGGACGAAATACATCTCCATGAACCATTTTCCATCCAACAGATTCTCCATTGTCTTCGGGGTCATCAATAGAAAGTTCGTTGTATGAGTACAAATCCTTCTTCAGTGCTCTAATGAGAATAATGGCTATGCAAGTTGTAAGGAAAATAATGACCATAAATGAATTGATCAAACTCATGTGATGAGCAAAAGAATCATCTTGATTACCAAGAAGATAGACATCCCAACGATCGGTCCATTGAAGCGTCGACTTTTGGTATGATATCTCATACGAGTACGTTACAGGAACTTTTCCTTGGATCGCCTGGGATGCGTCGTATTTTAGGCGAAATAGAGTATCTCTGCTGCTTCTAACTTTTTCCGAGCAGTTGGAATTTGTAGATTTATGTGCGATAGACATAGGTCGGACTTTAAACCCAACAATTCTGGCAGATCCTTTTGATGCTTCATCACTGTTGTACAGGACAGTAAACCTGAGATGGTTGTGAAGAATGTAATCAAAAGTACTACCAAAAGCTTCTTCGACCAATCTAGATCCAATTGGATAACCTCTTATGACAGATCCATTCGGGCGAGGTACTTGTACTGGTAGGCCATCGACGGTCATTTGTACAGTGTATTCCTTCTTAATAAGTATCTGGAGCCTATGAAAACAATAGCATTCAAATGAATGAGCAATGTAATTGATGAAAGGTTTTTAGTATGATTCGGAGTGGTGTACATTATTCAACTTACCTTCTCACATCAGAGCTGCTCAAATAGGCAGTACAGAGATCTACACATTGTTCATCCATTCCAAGTTTAAAAGAAAAGGGTGGACTCTGATCCACACCCTTTCCCATCAACCTTTCTCCAAAGTTCTTCCTTTTGTGTCCTTTGAGCTTCGTATCATCAGGGACGCATTGCGTTGAACCAGGTATCTTGTAATAATTCAATGGTAAATTTGTCTTGATGGAGTTAACATTCTGCAAAGCCAATGGGAGGGTTTCCCCCATTTGGTATTCCACAGGACTCACACCGGGAAACAAAATTGAGGACAAAGAAACCTCCTTCTTTCGAAATAATCCCTTCCTCTTCCTCTTGTCTAAATTAGACTGGAAAATCTTTGACCTGATTTCATCTAATGTTACCCCGCGCTGTTTCGCCATCTGAACAGCATCGAAAGACAAACCGGCCGCCTTTGCCACGCTCATTTCTTCTTTGAGTTCTTTTCTGAGCTTCGTCAATTCTTCCTTAGAGGCTCCGGCCTTCTTGGCAGCTTGTAGCTTGGCACCGATGGAGGTCTTACCGAGGGCATTCACATTTTGCATGCTGGATAGCACCGCTACCACTACGCTAAGAACGAGGAGCAGCTTCATTGTGGAGGTACAGTAAGTACAAAAGCAACGGATAGAGTTAACTGCGTGCTACAATTCGTTAAGATCTTCCTGACAACTAAATTTGGATAGTTGTTCGGGAGTATTCTGATTACGTAGGATTGAAGTGCAGCGTTGTTCGTTTTTCACAACAGGACTGTGGACTGTGGACTGTGGACTGTGGATGGATTTTGACGGTTGAACCCCCGCGCGCTGGTCGCCCCTGACGGAGCAGGGTTAGGGTTCCGTAATCACCAAATGGTTTATTCTGGTAACTAAGTTAACTAGTAGAAGAGAAAGATGACAACAGATGACAGACGACAGACAGATGAAATGCAGAATGCCAAGACATCATACTAGCAAACCCAACATCACACAACATCACAATACAATCCAAAATGATTACCACGTCAATTCGAGTAACTGTTGCTTTAGTGATATTTAAGCAAGTGTGTATTTCACTTGGCTTTTTACATTACTCTAAATGTAACCATTTTCTAATGGATAACGAACAGAGACATCAACACAGGAAAAAGAACTCCTTTTACTGGTCGAATGTGTTTGTAGATAAAATAGAACTATTGGCACATCCCAGACATGAACAAGAAAGTGCAGTGGAAAAAAATCCTTCGTCTTGGACGTATATGTCTGAAATTGCAAGAATCCAATCACCTTGGATCACAATTGTCGCAGAGCATTTTCAGAACGAGAAACATGTCCCGATAGATTATTGGCGAATTGAACGTCCTGATTCCGTTATTGTTATCGTTCTTCATAATGAAATGTTGTTATTTCCCAAGGCTCAATATCGACCGGGGATAAATGAAACAACACTAGATTTTTGTGGTGGAAGGGTGCCTCCTGGAATGGAGGGTGACCCTGTTCGTGCCGTTCCGGGGATAGTAGAGAGAGAATTAGGATTTCATATGAAACAAGAAGAAGAAAACATTAAATATGAAGTTACATCTCTTAATACAAATTGTGATGGATGGCCAGTAGATAGCTCTGTATCAAGTCAAAGACTGTTTGGTTTCTTGGTAAATATTCGTGATGACGTAGAGCTGGATGAAAAATCTCTACATGAAAGAAAGGTCAATGTTAAGAATGCGACAGATGTGAGTCTTCTGTTTTCGCAGGACTTAAAATGCCTACAATGCCGATCGTTATTGATGGAGTGGATTTTACACCACAATGGCCCGCTGAAGTGACACAAACGTTAATTGGACACTATTTTGGAAGCTTTCAACATCGCGCCAATTGGTTTGTACGTCGTAAAGAAGGTATCTGTTCCCATATCTTCCACACTCCATGAATACTTTAGAATTAAGGTACTAAGAATTGTCTGTATTTCCGCATTAGCCAGAGGTTGTCCAATACAAGATCGTTTCCCCACTATGAACGGAAAAAATGCTCGAGATGCAATGTCGGATGGGTCTCGCCACCGATCCGGTAAAAAACGATCTGGTTCATCAAAATATGCATGACTGCGTAATACACAGAGAGAACTGAGTGCAGTGACTGTTCCCTCCGGTATTTTGTATTGAACTTTGGTATCTGATTTCTCGACAACATAGTGGTAGTCTCGATTGCACAAGCGCATCCCGCCAATCGGTGCTACTGGATGTAATCTCATCCCCTCCTTAATTACGTAATGTAAACGTGGAACCTGAAGCCGCTCCTGAAAGTCACCTGCTGCTTTTAATGATGATCTGAGCTTGTTCTGTTCTTCTTCATGTTTGGCCAAATCCAAAAACATCCATGCTAACGAGTAGGCAGTTGTATCATGTCCGGCGACTAGTAATATTATGATATCCGCGATTCTCTCCTCGTCATTGTTGTATGATTCATCTCTTACTATACAGTCAATAACTGTTCCTGGGATTGGATTCTGCAGATTCTTATATGCCTCCAGAATTTTCCTACCAAGGGCTGCCAACCGCTTGGTACCAACATGCTGTCTTCGTACCTTGGGAAACAAGTATCCAAACATCCATCGTAATGGAATTATTCCATTTCTATTTTCCAACAACACGATTTCAAGCTCCCTTAAGAAGGTGCTTTGATCTGAAATATCCATATCAAATTCAAATGCAGCTTCGCAAATTATCTTTAGAGTCAACTGAATCATAGCTTTGCCGATGTCAAAACTCTTGTTCTGTTGCTGCAAATTATCAAGCACTTCCATAAACTCTGTGGTATGCTTGACAGTCACTTCATTCATTCGTTTCACATGACTGGAAGAAAACGCATAAGCGATACTCTTACGAGCATGCATCCATCTTGAACCGTTCTCGGAAAACATTGTTTTCGTTCCAGTCAAATTCTCGGTCCTTTTATAGAATCCGGGTTTGGTACTAGATTGGTCCATAAGAATTTCACGCATTAATTCTGAATCTGCTACGATAGCAAAATGCCCCCGTCCAAAGATACCGGGTGTATAGAATACTGGGTAACCAAATCTCCGATGCCATTCAAGGACACTCTGAGGAAGTTGGCCTGATGTGACACGTTTCAAAAACTCCAAGTAGGATATTGGAATAACAGGAGGCAGTTTCGATGCAGAGTCATCGTAGTTGGTCTTTTTCCTAATTTTCTGGAGAATAAGTAGGATAAAAGCAATGGCGATGGGTAAGATTAACATCGTCTCGAACATGGTTCGATGGTTAAGAATAGAAAGGAACATATGATGTGTCAAAAGTGTACGTGTAAAGATGAATCTAAAGAAAAATGAGATCATTAAGTCTGAGAACTCTACTAACTTTGTCAACAAAACCCAAATTTGAGATTTAATGACGACAAAAAAAAACCAATAGAGCACTACGCACAACCTATCACCAATAACTCTTGGCAAAACACAAATATGTCGTCATCGGAGAATGAAAAACGAGGGCAACTGAGCAAGGAAAATGAACTTTCTGTGATTGATAGTATCTTGGTTACAGGTTCATCATTATTTATTGTAGGAAGTGTTTTTTGGGTTCCTCTCCTTTTCATCAAAATTTATAAAAAATGGAAACAAACGCCAAAAGAAGATAAACGACGAGCATATTATCGCATTCTCTTTCTATCTTTACTTGCCGTGTGTGTTATTGGACCTCATCGTAAACCATGGGTTGGAAAGATGCTAAACTTTCGAAAATGGCGCCTCTGGAAGGCTTGGCTTAACTTCGTATCTTTTCAAGTCATTTCGGAGCATATCCAAGATTCGGCATTTGACCTCAAAAATGACCAAGCAATACTTGCAATGTCACCTCATGGGATAGTCCCTTTTGCGTTAGGTTTAGGCTTCATTCCGCAAGAGGCATTAGATAAATTTGGACCTTTTCGTCCCGTAGTGGCGAGTGCCCCACGTTTCTTCCCCTTTGTTAGAACACTCATAGGATGGGGAGATGGGGTAGACGCCTCACGATCCAATGTCCATCGTGCATTAGCAGATGGATCACGAATTGGTCTTGCTCCTGGAGGAATTTCAGAGATGTTCGAAGGCTATCCTAAAAAGGGACGTCAACCTAATGACGAATGTGTTTTGTTAGCATCAAGAAAAGGATTTATTAGAATGGCTCTGGAGCACGGAGTTCCAGTTATACCAATCTATTGCTTTGGCAGTTCAAAAATGCTGAAGAGGTTAAATTTGCCTATACTGGAGAGGATATCTAACCTATTTCGGATATCGATTTGTTTATTCTTCGGCAACAATTTCCTTCCTGTACCCTTCCGAAAAAAACTATTGTATGTCATTGGAAGAGCGATTCATCCACCGGAACATCTGAATAGCAAGAAAGTTGATGCTAGTGTGATAGATGACATACTTGTAGATGATATGCATAAAAGATTTTGTGATGAAATGGTGCGAATATTCGATAAATATAAACATGATTACGGCTGGGGTATGAAGACGCTGAGAATTGTGTAGTACTGGAGATACATTGTAAGCCAGAAGGTTCAGTCCATAAATTGCTATTTAGAGTGATAAAATGGGAATCCAACTCTTCTATCTGGAGTCATTAGATTGTGATTCACTTTGTGCACGACAGGACCTGTATTAAATTTACCCGAAGAATGGAATCCAATATCGATGTATGCATCCTCATAATATCCAGGCCGCGAAAAGTTATCTTCCAGCAATCGTGTGTTGCACAATGAATCATGCACGCCAATCTCATCGTTGTGACGCTCTGAGTTGGTATGTTCAGTAAACATGTCAACCATTGATGAATTGTGATTAACAGGAGCTTGTATATATTCGTCTAATCTACTGCTTAATGATTTCATGGAATTAAACTTTTTCCCTGTTGAATTTTCTTGGTACCTATAAATTGCAATACGAAAATCTAAACTGACTCTCGTAGTTTCCGTCGTGTTTTCAGTTGTGAAGTGAAGGCATCGAGCACCATCAAAACAAAATCCAAGTCCTGCTGATTTCGTTTTGAGAGGATGCCAATCTTCACGCCCTGGATAGCTTTCGGTGTAAAGTGCATTTGTACCGTACGTAGGTGTAAGTGGAATATGAAAATTGATATTTCCAACGGAATGGCCATATGACATATCACAATGCGGGCCAATACTAAAATCACCCGGTCGAATAACTCTTACACACGGAAACCCTTGATATCTATACCCGATCTTGTTACTTAAAGATTTTTGCAACAAGCGGTGTTGAGATGGTCCAAACGAAGTATGAAATCCCTTCAGATCTTCTGTCATTGCTAATGAGTGCAATAAAGGAATACAAAAGGAAGTCACAAAATTATCATAACACATGTGGAATGCTCTTCGTTTCCTTCCATCTAGCAAAGGTTTCAATATTTTTTTCTTATCACCGGGTAATAAATGAATATCTTGCAAATTCTTGACATCTAATGTTTCGCATAATATTCTGTGTAGGGGATATGTATCTGTGTCAAATAAAAATGGGCGCTCTTTCCGTAAAGATGGGTACGGAATGTAAGCTGATGACGCAATAGAATAGTGCTGGGTGGCTTTATTGATTTGACTTGAACCTAAATCTTGCTGATCTACTATTATGCCAGTTCTCAGCAAAATTTCTTTCCATTTTTCTTCTCGTGTCTTCCGAGCTTTCGCAATATGTGGTTCTATAATGTTTCTTAGATCTGAATTAAATAGTAGTTCATCAGGTGAGCCTTGAGTGAAGTGGAAAACATCGCGACCGAAGTATTTAGTTGGCTCTTGATCAGCACCGAGAGTAAGGGGTTCAAGTGCCATTTAGTCTAATGAATAATGTTATATTTATCAAATAGAAGTGGGTCTTCAATTCATACGCATAATTCTGTAAAAAACGACTGTTCAGATTCTCGTTATTTGATCAGAAACCGTGTCGGAGTGGTGATACATTTTTTGAGAAAAAAAGTGTTCTCTCTTTGGCATTTTCTCAAACTAACTGGCTGTTGC
>Ga0213868_10004401_pt1 | contig 12856 bp, 12 predicted proteins | sample PICome_9_FD_160087 | JGI IMG/M metagenome (GOLD analysis project Ga0213868, IMG submission 160087) | Coastal seawater microbial communities near Pivers Island, North Carolina, United States - PICO127 | ecosystem: Environmental > Aquatic > Marine > Coastal | place: USA: North Carolina...
CTACTATGAGATGATGCCTCTCCGCACCTCTTCGCTTCCCGTCGGCCCCGACATGACTCTTTATCGCAAGGGGAGCTTCGGCACTCTTGCCGAATTCTTCATTCTCGATACCCGCCAATACCGCAGCGACCAACCGAACGGCGACCGACATAGTCCCCTCAACGCCGACGCCACTAACCCAAGACAAACCCTCCTCGGCAAAACCCAACGGAAGTGGTTATTCGATTCCCTATCCCGCTCCAAAGGCAAGTGGAACATCCTAGCCCAACAAGTCATGATGGCTCTCGTCGATCGCTCGAAGGCTAACTCACCAGCCGCCTACTCCATGGACCAATGGCCCGGCTACGCTCACGAACGAAAAGTTCTCCTCAAGCACCTACGGAACCACAAAATCAACAACCCCGTAGTTCTCACCGGCGACATCCATTCGAACTGGGCCAACGAACTCCGCGTTGACGACTTCAAGACCGAACAAGCTCTCGTGGCCTCCGAATTCGCCACTACCTCCCTTTCTAGCGGCGGTAATGGATCATCGCAATTCGAAGGACTCGACGAATTCCTCGCCCGCAATCCCTGCACTAAATTTCACAACCGCCAACGCGGCTACATAATGTGCGATGTCACTCCCAATACCTACTCCTCGGACTACAAGGTCATCGACAAAGTCACTAGCGTAGGCGGTAAGACGACATCGCTCGCCAAGTTTACCGTAGAATCTGGCCGACCCAATATCCATACTGCTTAAACAATTCGCAGAGTCGCAATCACGAGCCCGCGAGCATCCTCGAAGACCTCTGCGATATCCATTAGGTACCCTACTGTTTCGCATGCTTGGAAGCCCCATTGTTGTTGAACTTAAAGCTGCCAATCTAACTTAACTAGCTGAATCCAATTTCCCTCCCCAACAACCAGAGAACAAGACTAAGAGCAAAAGTCGCTAAGAAACTGCGAAACGGGTTTCCTGCTCTAGCTGAACAGAATGGTTTTGTTGCCGTGCACCAACACGCGGTCTTCCAGGTGGTATCGTAAGCCTCGGGCCAGCACCGTATTTTCGACATCCTTGCCCAAGCGCATCATATCTTCGATGCTATCGCTGTGCCGGACACGCACGACATCCTGCTCGATAATCGGGCCAGCATCGAGGTTTTCCGTGACGTAGTGGCAGGTTGCGCCGATCAACTTCACGCCACGCTCATCCGCCTGATGATAAGGCTTCGCACCTATGAATGACGGGAGAAAGCTGTGATGAATATTAATGACTTTGTGACGGTATTTTTTGCAGAGCCAAGCGGGAAATATTTGCATGTAGCGTGCCAGCACAATCGTATCCGGCTCCGCCTGTTCGATGAGTTCCGCTGTCTTCTCGAAGGCTGCCTGTTTCGCCTCGGATTCCTTCGGCACCGGCACATGATGGTAAGGGATGCCATACCATTCGACTAGCTCACGCAGCGTTTCGTGATTAGAGATCACGCAGGGAATATCGAACCGCAAGTCGCCTCCCTTCCATCGATGCAGCAGGTATGCGAGACAGTGATCGAATTTACTTACCAACAGAACGATGCGGGGCTTTAGGGCGAGATCGGTCACGTGCCATTCCATTTGAAGTTCATCCGCAAGCGAACGAAAAGTTATCGCGAATTCGCTGACAGACATTTCGGTATCTAACAATTCTATACCATATCGCATAAAAAACGTTTTGCTGCGCACATCCTCGTATTGATGGGATGCCGTGATATTGCCTCCATGATCGGCAATAAAACTGGCCACGCGGGCAATAATACCCACTTGATCCGGACAGCTGCCAACCAGACGCAAATGCGTGCTATTAATCTTCATTCAAACGGCTAAAGGATACGGTTGCTCTTATGTTAGTCTGGATATGACGTTCGACGACCGGCTTGGCGGATCCGCCATCTTCCTCGCCCCATACCACGTTCACTTCAGTGTTGTCGGGAACATCCTCATCGACCATCGCCAGCGAGAACCAACTGCGAACATTGGATGTGTAGACCGTATAGGTAGACAAGCCGACAACACGCCCATCAGCGACGATCTTATCGAACGGTAAAATTGAATAATAAGCATTGGGTACCTCCATATATTTGTAACGGTCGCCTGAGCCCAACTGACTGGCAAAAACCTTTTGTACATCGTCGTCATTCCATTTCAGCCAAACCTTACGTCGGTGCGGCTGATCCGCCATCTTTTCAAGTGCCGCTCTGCCGATGAAGTCGTGGTCAAAGTTGATGTGTTTGCCGTAGCCAAGATCCCATGGGGTCTGGTAGTAGTCTTCAATATTGTCAGAGTAGAAGCTGCCGCCGAGGGATGCATTGGCCTCGAACCCGTTTGCACTCAGCCACTCGCGGTAAGGCTTCATTGCTTCGCCACTATAGATAGCAGGCATCGGTGACGGGATCCAGCCACTTTCCGGTGATACCGTCGAGTAGGCGCGACTGCCGCCCATGACGAGGTCAAACTCTGGGCCAGCCTTCAAGAGCGCCTCGAGAATGACATCACGGTCTTCGACGGGGCCGTGAAGCTCGAGCCCGCCCATACGCGACATGTTGTGGTTGAGGGCCCGCACCTTTTTACCTGCGATTTTGAGGTCTCCCAGATTGAAAAACTTGATATCCGGGAAATCACCTTCGTGCACGCTCTTAATGAGGTCTAGGGCGTTCGGTCCTTGTATCTGGTAACGATAAATGAGCCGCGAGTCATCATTGCTGACAGTGCGCTCGTCGCGCGTCACCATAACGTCATAATTGCCGCTCTCCGCATGGAAGTGCACCCAGTTCGGCACAGAAGGACGGCCAACCACGCTTACCCTGTCTTCGGCGTGGCCGAACAGGATCGCATCGCCGATCACATAACCATCATAGTTACAGGCCACGAATTGCTTGGCCTTGTTCGTCCCGAAATTCTTTAGCGTATTGACCCCCACGTCCGAGAGCAGGCGCCCAACATCCGGTCCTTCGAAGTAGACATCCGTCATGTGAAAGGACTGATCGAAAAGTACAACGCTTTTCTGCCATGCCTCCTGCTCGTCACGCCAGTTAGTGTATTGACCAGGAAAGGGGAAGTCGTATCCGCCGACCTGGGCGTGGCGCAGCATTTCTACAGGGCTGCTGTATTTCTGGAGTTTTGCTTCTAGGGAGGTGTTATTTTGAGTGTTCATATTTTTTGCATAGATGATACTTATTAGTATGGTGATGGATTTTCACGCAGACTGGTTATATTCGCGTAGCCATTTCGCACTTTTTTCAAGCCCACCGAATGGGTAGAGATGAAAATTCTGCGAGCGGTTGACTTTATTGATAAATTTGGATGGGTCGCCCGATAAAAGCAGACGCCCCATGCTGAACCCTTGTTTTTTAAGCACAGCGGTTGATGCCGAGACGCCGCAGACTTTAGCATACTTTAAGAGCGTTTTTAGCGAAGCAGGGCCGGGCACGCCAACGCGAACAGCTATTCCTGGACCTACAGTCTCCATCTCCTTGAGGTAGGCGTTTACTTTTTCGGGCAAGAAGCTCCACTGAGTAACTACCTCAGCTCCGAAGCCTTGTTCACTCAATAAATCGAGCTTTTTAAGCAAACTCTTTTCGGCCTCCCCATCAACTGGATTACCCTCTGGGTGTCCAGCTATAGCCACGGTAGAAATCCCGGAGTTTTGAAAGGCTTTAGATTGAAGTACCTGTAAGCTACTGTCGTAGGGACCACTGGGAGAGCTGAGGCCTCCAGCTATGACAAGAACCTTCTCAATGGCATGATCACGCAGCCCTTCAAAAAAGTATTGTAGTTGGTGATCATCACGGAAGCCACGGGCCGCGACGTGGGGTACAGGCTTAAAACCCGCAGCTTTCAATTGGGCTAGGGCACTAAGGATATCTCGTTCATCAGTCCCTGGAATCATAGTGACGAAAATTTCTCGCACCAGTCCAGTAAGTACATCGGTTCGTTCGGCATGAGCGGGGACAATTTCCACGGTCCAATTGTGGTTTGTTGCACTATTCGTATGAGACATAATTATGCTGATTTATTTTTACAAAAATCGTTTCAGCTGGTCTTCAGCTTCGCTTAGACTGCGGTGGCTTCGAATTGAGGGACCCCTCGGGAACGGTGCGCTGTGCCGAGGGCACGGATTTGAGTTAGGAATTCGTCGATCAGGTTAGACGGCATACCATAATCCTCTTGATCCATGATCTGACACAGCAACGGGTCAAAATAAACGCCTCGCAAGCGGGTTTCACGGTTCTTTCCATTGAATAGGTTAACGTCGCTAGCAGTGTTGAGCAAAGACTCCTCTTGAGGTAGGAGGGTCTTGGTAGATTTTGCTTCCTTTTTTTTCAGCTCGATTTTGGCCCACACGCAATCGATCTCCGAGATAACTTCGCACTTGCCATCCAACGTACCTCCGCACGGTCCATTGCGCAGACCTTTTGGGTAAATCAACTTCGTATGGGTCGGGATACATTGGCCGCAGGTTTGGCAATCATAGAGCTTTTCCTTTAGCCATTTCTCCATTTTGAATATTACGCTCATTACTGCTGGGCACGTGCTCACGTCCAATCACATACATAATAGCAGAGCACTTCGTTTTATCTTGGATGAAACCGCTTAATCCAATTGTATTATCCGGCAATGAAGAATCGAGAGGCAGAAAAACTGGTCCGTCAGACTCCCGCACCGATCGAGGTTCCCCCAGGACAGGTACGCGTGTTGGAGAGTCATCACGCTACCGGTTTCGAAATGGAACTAGACCATTGGGCATTCCACAAAATCTGCTGGGTCGCGGTCGGACAGGGTCAGCTTGAATTTTCCGGTAGCTCGACACATATTCAACGCAATGACCTTCTGGTTTTACCAGCAGATTGGCCACATCGTTTTGTCGATGATCCGAATGAGCCCCTGACGCTAGTCATTATCTGCGTCGATCAAAGGTTGACCGCTGCGGGTTCGGCATTGAAGCCGATTTGGTCGGCCACTCTGGCCAAAGGAACACTTGGGCAAGCACGTTGCGCTAAATCAGCCTTTCATCACAACGCATTCGTGGAAGGTTTCCGCAAGGGCCTGCGTGAGCAATTGAACCGCGAGACTGGCTGGCAAATCACGTTAACAGGTGTTGCGCAAAGTTTGCTCATTCGTATGGCCCGAGGGCATTGCGTAATGCGTGAGGCATTCGAATCCAACAGCGTCGCAGCCGTGCGCGGTTCGATCGAATACTTAGACCAACACTTCAACGAAGTGCAACGCATCGAAGATATGGCTGAACGCTGTGCGCTCTCGCCGCGACGGTTTACGGCACTATTCAAAGCCCAAACCGGCCAAACCTTTAGTCACTATCTCAATGAACGCCGTATTGAGTACGCACGCCAGCGCTTGCGTCAAACTGGACACATTCTCTACGCCTGTTACGAATCGGGCTTCAACGACCTAGCCTACTTCTATCGTGTATTCAAAAAACACACCGGACAAACTCCCGGTCTTTACCTTAGCAGCATTGATAGCTGAATCCGGTCCTTCAAACGATCGGTCCAAACAGCACCCAACGAAATCGGCACTCTCTCAGGAATTGTCTTCGGGATGGCCGCAACCTACTAAGTCGGCAAAGACGAAAACATCATTTTCTGGCTCTACTCTATATACGGTTCCTTCGTTACCTTTGCAGCCTAATACGCCCTAAACATAGCTACCGGCGGAAACCGAGAGAACATCGACGGTCTCACATGGGCCACTCTCAATAACCGGACCGGCAGCCTCGATGATTGAGAATTATCAAAATCACCTACTGTCATTAGCAGCAGCGAGACATATTTCTATTATAGAAGGACATTGCTCCTCCTACTTAAAACTTACGTTTCAAACCTTCGAAAACGTAAAAATGTCATTTCCACCGTAGACCGTCAGAACCACCCCGTCCTATACCAAGCCTTCGTATTCATGAATCGGGTTCGATACCCCAACGTAGCTACAGTAAATCGACAGCTCAATCTCTACAAATCGCTTATCATTCGGCGAACACAAAATCGCTCAACCGCAGACTCGTCGATCTCAAGACCCAATCCAGGCTTGTGCGGCACGTCGACGAAGCCATCCGTTTGCTCAAAGGCAATCGATGCGAGCTCGTTACGAATCGGGTTGGGCGTCTGGTCGAATTCCATTATTGGCGTCTGCTCGTAGGGCCTTGGATTCCCAACGTGAGGACAGGGCGGGAAGGTGGAGGCGAGACTGATACTGGCGGAAATCATAATAGCGGTACCCCACACGTGTGGATTCACTTGGATTCCCATGGTATTGGCCATGGCAGCGACATTTCTAAATTCGGTGATGCCCCCAATGAACCGAACATCTGGCTGAGCAATCCCGAGTGCCCTTTGAGCGAGAAAGTCCCTAGCCTCATAACGATTGTACCAGACTTCCCCCCCCGTAATCGTCAAGGGCTGCCCTGCTTTAACTTCCAAATACCCTTCCACATCATTGGCAATTACGGGTTCTTCAAACCAGTGGATATCCAACTCGGACAGACGATTCCCCATATCGATCGCCGTTGACACATTGTAGGCTTTATTCGCGTCGACCATGAGAAAGAGGTCGTCTCCAATCGCATTTCGGATGGAGCTCACTCGCTCGACATCTTCAGCGACACTCAATCCTCCAATCTTGGTCTTCATACCACTGTAGCCAGCTTCTACATACGATACAGCCTCCTCTACAAGCTTAGAATAACCATCGTCATCTCTATAGTACAGTCCGGTCGCATAGACAGGGACCTTGTTTCTAATAGATCCGCCCAGCAGCTCCGATATACTCTTTCCTGACGACTTCCCCAGAATATCCCACAGAGCGATATCAACACAGCTGAGAGCTCCTCCACCAAAGCCACTTGTTTGGTTGTCATTATAAATCGTGCCAAACATTCGGTTCCATAGCTTGTTGATCGTGCACGAATCCTCTCCGATCAATTGTGGCGCAAAAAGGTCGTGGATAACCGTCTGCGAGGGCGAGTCACCTCCTTCGCCCCATCCTACGACGCCTTCGTCCGTGGTGATTTTGCAAATTAGGGCAGTCCGCTTTCCGGCGGTACCTTGCGACCAGGAGAAAGGCTCCTCGATCGCGCACTCTAAAAGGAAGGTCTCAATTGATTTTATTTTCATCTGCAATCTGTGATTGAACCTTAACAACAGCGATTAATCTTCTATTTTCCCCCAAGGAAAAAAGGACCCTACCGACCCATCCAGCCTCCATCGACTAGCATGGTCGTTCCGTGCATGTAGTCAGATGCCTGGGACGCCAAAAACACTGCGGGTCCCTTAAAGTCATCGGCTTGGCCCCACCTTCCAGCTGGGATCCGTGAAAGAATCGAAGCGCTACGTTCCGGGTCATTCCTTAAGGCCTCAGTATTATCGGTTGCAATGTAGCCCGGGGCGATCGCATTGACGTTGATCCCTTTGGAAGCCCATTCATTCGCTAAGGCCATCGTAAGCTGTCCAATTCCCCCCTTGCTGGCCGCGTATCCGGGAACTGTGATTCCCCCTTGATAGGTTAAAAGAGATGCCGTAAAGATAATTTTTCCACTTCCTCGCTCGATCATCCCCTTGCCGATCTCCCGGCTGAGAACGAATTGGGCATTCAGATTCACCTCGATCACCTTGTCCCAGTACTCATCGGGATGATCCACGGCTGGCTTGCGCAAGATCGTTCCCGCATTGTTGACAAGGATATCGATCTTAGGGTGGTCGAAATTCACTTCTTTAATAAATCGATAAAGTGCTTCCCGATCAGAGAAATCACAAGTGTATCCAAAAAATGAGCATCCCAGAGCAAGTACCTCCGTCTCCACATCGCTCCCAGAACGTTCCAATGTCGCGGAAACCCCAACGATGTCCGCTCCCGCTTCCGCCAACCCAACGGCCATCGATTTGCCAATGCCACGCTTGCAGCCCGTCACGAGAGCGGTTTTTCCCTCCAAATTGAACCTGTCTAAAGATTTCATATACCAACTATTTCATTAGGCCACCATACTTCAGTCTCTCATCCACACTGGATCAGGTACTTGCTCCCGTCGGGGTTCGCATCTATTTTCTCGAAGGTTGCCTGTACCTCTTCTATCGGGGCGATCTCCGTGATAAGCGAGTCAATGGGGAGCTTTCCTTCTCCCATAAGCTCGATCGCTTCGTCAAAGTCACATTCCTCATACAAGCGCACCCCGATCAACTGAATCTCAGACCAAAAGAACTTGAATAGATCTACTGGGCGCGGCTCCGGATGAATCGCCACCATGACAATTCGTCCCCGCACATTGGGAAGCTCGGTCATGAGCTCTGCCCCTGGCCCAGATCCTGATACTTCGAATACACAATCCGCCATATCGCCGTTGGTCATTTCACTGACAACCTCAACAACATTCTGGGTAAGCGGGTTGATCCCTTCGACACCCAACTCCTTAGCAAAACTCAAACGGGATTCGTTGACCTCCGAGAGTATGACTCGTGCACCTTTCACTTTAGCGACTAGCGCAACCAGCAAGCCAATCGGACCTCCCCCAATTACCACGCAGGTTTCTCCTAACTTCACTTTCCCAAGTCGGACATCATGAACCGCAACCGCAACCGGTTCAACTAGCGCTCCATGGCTCAAAGACATACCTTCCGGCAATTTGTGCAGCGTATAGGCAGGAACCGTCCACGAGGACTGCATTCCTCCCGGACGATCGATTCCGATGAACTTCATATTCTTGCCGACGTGGGAAAAGCCTTTGTCAAAGGACGCCGCTTCACCAAACAACAGAGGCCGCACCGCTACTTGGTCTCCTACTTGGGCAGTCTCGACTCCTCCGCCCAGCTCAGCCACTACGGCGGATACCTCGTGACCAATCGTCTGAGGAGGACTAACGCGTTGATCCATATGGCCGTGATAGATGTGCATATCCGTTCCACAAATACCACAATAGGCTACATCCAAACGGACCTCCCCAGGTCCAGGTGGAATCGCCGCACTCTCGCAAACTTCGATTTGCTTACCTCCTTGATAGTTTGCCGCTTTCATCATCTAACACTGAAATTGCGCCTCCAAAGAACCCCTTGCAAGCCTCGACAAAAGCTATTTCAGAATCTCACTTCAATCGAACTATTTCCTAGTACCACTGGCGTCTGGAGACTTGGAAGTGCCCGGTCCCACGGCTTTGCGAACCGCAAAATAGTCCTGCCGCGATAAATGCTTTCCCATAGCTCCAACGGCTTCTTCGTTGTGAGAGGAAGTTTTGATCCCGCAAATGGCAACGTCAATGGCCGGATGCATCAGCGTGGCCCCCAAGACTAGCTGGTAGATTGACAGCCCATAGCGATCGGGTCGAAATCCAGCTTCAACCGGTTTCTTCTGCAGCTTGAGCGTCATAACAACCCACAGATCCGCTAATCCTGCCCGATTTACAAATCTATATTCCTCTTGAAAGAAACGCCTAATACCCAGACCGTACCTTGATCATGGAAATCCGGATTTTATCAGTCGACATTGAACGCTTCGATGCCAGTACGCGCATGCCTTTCAAGTACGGAATCGCCACTATGACCCATCTGCCACACGTGTTTCTTCGTGTGGATGTCAACTTTGACGGTGTGAATCAAAAGGGAATCTCCGCCGACCATCTACCCCCTAAATGGTTCACCAAGGATCCCGAGAAAGATCCATTGGAGGAGATCGAGGATATGCTAGTGGTTATAGAAAATGCGGGAAAACTCGCCCAAATGATCACTAGCGACTCTGTATTCAATTTTTGGCGTGAACTTTACCAACAACAGGATGATTGGGCGACTAATTCTCCCACTCCTCACTTGCTCGCCCACTTCGGAACCTCTCTGATTGAACGGGCGTTGATTGATGCCTTCTGCCGCCACCAAGGGCGTACGTTTGCCCACCTACTGCACGAAAACGCATTCGGTATCCATTGGGATTCCATCCGGCCTGAACTTAAAGGGAAGGAGCCAAAGGATCTCTTTCCTGCGCCTCTGGAATCAATCACTATTCGACATACGGTTGGCATGGTAGATCCTCTAACTGAAGAGGAAATCAGCGAAGACGAACGTATACACGATGGTCTGCCTCAGTCGCTCGAAAACTGTATCCAGTTTTATGGAGTTAATCACTTCAAAATAAAAGTCAACGGACACCTTGAGCAAGATATCGAACGACTAGGCGCGATCGAAAATCTGTTCAATCGCCTCAATTTGGTAGACTTCGCCTTCACCTTAGATGGTAACGAACAGTTCCATGAGGTTTCAACCTTCCGCGAGTTCTGGAATTCACTGCAAGAATCCGAACGCATGAGAACGTTCTTCGAGCATCTCGTCTTTGTCGAACAACCGTTTCATCGCGATCTCGCACTTACCGAACCCATCGGAGACGCTCTTAAGTCCTGGACTCAAGCGCCTCCCATTATCATAGACGAGTCAGACGCCACCCTCGATTCCGCATTCACCGCTTTGCAGCTCGGCTACAGAGGAACCAGCCACAAGAACTGCAAAGGCGTCTTTAAGGGCATTATCAATAGGGCCATGATAAACCAGCGTAATCTCGACGCTGGCACTAGCAGATTTTTGATGAGCGGTGAAGACCTAGCCAACATCGGACCGGTAGCTAATCACATGGATTTGGTCGTTCAAGCGTGCCTGGGAAACGCAAGCGTCGAGCGAAACGGTCATCACTATTTCAAGGGCCTGTCTCTATTCAATGCTTCGACTCAGGAAAGTACTCTTAAAAGTTTTTCCGATATGTACGTTTCAGAGAACAATTATGTTCGCCTAAATATCCGGAACGGAGTCCTCCCCGTCCACGAACTCTTGAGCTTTCCCTTCGGCACTGACAATTCTCATTTCTGAGTTTTCCAACGTAATGGAGGATCGCCAAACACCCACACCACGAATCACATAGAGTTCGTTTGGAATTCACCCACTACCTAATACTCCCTACATCCTTCGCCATCGTGCAGTGCCAGGCCATTTAATTAGATTGCCCGATCTGCAAACGCATATTACCCGATCTTTAAATTGATAATAAACCGGTCTTCTGTAAAAATGGCCTATTGAACATAGCTGTATCCTATAAAACTACCTAACCTAACTCCGAATGAACGACGCCACCACTCTCCCTTCATCTCCTGAAATCCTAACCACCACTGTCGGATCGTATAGTCCGATCGACTGGCTGGCTGCTTTGCCCAGTGAACAGTCCGTCGAAGATGCGACCGCCATCGTTATCCATACTCAACAGCGTTACGGAATCGACCTCCCAACCGACGGAGAACTCTATCGATTTGATGTCAATCACCCTGACACCAACGGGATGATCGAATATTTCATTTCCCGGCTTGGCGGAATTGATACCAATGTCGGCATCACAGACGCCCGCAATTTTCAGAACAAAAAGGAAATGAGCTTCCGCCTCAAACCAGCGGGAGTCGTTAGGGGCCCCATTGGCGAAGGTTCGCTTGATCTTTTTGAGGCATGCTCACGTTCAGCAACCGTGGCTAATGGCCCGCTCAAATTTACCCTGACGAGCCCCTACATGCTCGCCCGAACCCTACTCGACAATCACTATAATAGCCTTGAAGAGCTCACCCTCGCCATCGCGGATGCCTTAGCAGAACAGGTCAGTGACCTTCCTGCCGCTTGCGTACAAGTCGATGAGGCCAATATTCCCGGCAGCCCTGAGAACGGTCCCCTAGCTCAAGAAGCGATCAATCGGATTCTCGTCCAAGTAAAGGGTGAGAAAGCCGTTCACTTTTGCTTCGGCAACTACGGAGGACAGACCATTCAGGCGGGCGGCTGGAAACCTCTTGTCGACTTCCTCAATGGCTTGCACGCCAGCCACCTGGTTCTTGAGCTCGCGCATCGTCCGGACAGTGATTTGGAGGCTCTGAAGGAAATTGATCCTAAAATCAAGCTGGGTATTGGCGTCATCGACATCAAGGTGAACCACGTCGAATCCCCTGAGGAAGTAGCCTCGAGAATCGAAAAAGCGGCCAATGCCGTAGGTCCCGATCGTATTGGCTGGGTACATCCTGATTGCGGCTTCTGGATGCTGAAACGCTCGATTGCGAACCGAAAGATGGAGTCCCTGGTGAAGGGCCGAGACTTATTCCTCGGGAGATAGCCTATTTTCTCCTCGAATTGAGAATACGATTCCGATCGCATATTAATATGGATGAATCCAATCCGCCTTCAATCAAGAGCTCACGCAAGCTAGCTTGGATACTCAGTTCTGTATTTCTTTGTGCTCTAATTATGGGTCCTGGTCCCGGGCTTTATCTGATCAATGAGTACGCGGCTGGCGGAGGCACCATTCTGGGATTTCCTGCCCTCTACTTTTGGGCCGTTTTCTGGTATGCGGTCGAAGCCGCGGTGATCGTTGCTGCCTATAAATTGATCTGGAAAGGCGAATCTGAGTGAATCTGCCGCTACCCCTCGCCGCCATCGATATGGGGTTCACTCCTCACATCGTCCTTCTTCTCTACCTCGGTATGCTTCTGTCGTTCGGGATTGTTGGATACCTGAAAAGCAAGGTATCCGAAGAGGACTACTATTTGGCTGGTCGTGGCCAAGGAGTTTTGGTCACAGCGTTGACCATTATGGCGACGTTCTTCTCTAGCTCGGCCCTACTAGGAGTACCTGGACTCGTTTACAAAGACGGGGTTGGCTTTCTTTTTTTCGTATTGAATCTTCCACTATCAGGGGCCGCAATCTATTTGCTCGGATCCCGGATCTGGAGAATAGGGCGGATACGTGGCTACGTAACCCCAGCCGACTTAATCACCGACTACTACGGGGGGTCGTCCCTTTTGCGAAGTCTCGTCGCCCTAGTAGGT
>Ga0213868_10004403_pt1 | contig 12853 bp, 17 predicted proteins | sample PICome_9_FD_160087 | JGI IMG/M metagenome (GOLD analysis project Ga0213868, IMG submission 160087) | Coastal seawater microbial communities near Pivers Island, North Carolina, United States - PICO127 | ecosystem: Environmental > Aquatic > Marine > Coastal | place: USA: North Carolina...
TTCGTGTTTCTTATATAGTGGTACGACAAACTTCTCTTTGAAGTTATGTACAGCACTATCATCTGCAGAAAGTTGAGAAAAGAAAGATTCAAAACGCTCTGTTTGACTTAACCATGTAGATTTAGGCATTCCAAACATCTCTCTCATCGCCTGTCTTCCCGAATCAACCATAGAGGACATCAGAAAACTAAGCGACGACTTAACGTCATTGATATTTAAAGTAGGCATTTTAGATAAAACTTATTTAAGCAGTTAGAGGTGTCTTAACAGACATAAATACCAAAAATGTTATTGCGAATGTTAATAATAACATAGACGAACTATATCCATTAAGATATTCTCTCTCATATGGTATTAAAAACACCATAGAAACCCATATCATAAACAATGATAAATAGATATATTGGTTTTTATATGAATAGAACCCCATATCAGAAATTCCATAACCTATTAAGAATAATGAAATAAGCAAACACAAAGCACTGAAAATTATCTTTTTAGTGTAAGATAATAACAAATAAGACAGGAAAAATATTACAAGACCAGTTGACAAATATTCTTTTTTCTTGTTTTCTACTCTATCATAGTATATTAATAAAGACATCATTATAGCAAAAAAACCCACAGACGGAAACCCACCATATAGAAGTTCTTTCTCTACGAAATTTATACCATATATAAATGATAAAGGTACAATTATAGGAGTGTATGTTTGTAATACTAAAGAATTTATCATTTTATTAATATAAAAATAACTTATTAAAATGGAAGATAAGAGCAAAATTGTCAAGAGGACTATTATAGAATCTAACCATATAGAACACATCGAAGATACTGATTTTGAAGATTCTATTGTCTTAAAATTTAAAGAACCGATAAATATATGTTTTTATTCGGAAGATAAAGATTCTCAACATACACTACGTGCCTTTGTTTCTGCTGCTGATAATATAGAAGGTCTAAAATTTGGAGTAGTTAATGCGGATATGGGTAAAAAAATTATACAGCGTTTCAAAACCCTTGAAGACGAAGACAACCCTTACCATTGGGCTAGATTTTCTCATCTACCATTTATTTTGACCTACAGATCTGGATTTCCTCAGGCTTTCTATAATGGGTCTGTTGATGACAAAAGTTTAGAATTCTTCTTTGAAAATCTATCCCATGTCAAAGGATACAAGGAACAAAACTCCGTCCCAATTAAGTTAGAACATGATGAAAATATTTATTTACGAACAACTTATGAATTAAAATGAATTTTTAATTCAAAATAAAATAATAAAAAATCATGGCTTATACACATTTCTCTAAGTTTTCCGCTGACGCTTTGTCCTTCGTAACCGTTGAAGATAAAACTTCAAAGGCAGGACCATACAAAGTTGCAAAATTTTGTTATGACCACGAAGATAATGATGGCAATGTAATGTCTGGTGACCTTTCATTTGAGATGCCTGAAGTTAAGATTCCTTACGGACTTACTCTAGAAAATGGTTATAATCTTAAAGGGCGGGTTGATTTTGCTCGAGATAGCGAACAATCTTCTCAGTGTGTTTCTAGTATTTTGAGAAGTCAAACAAAAGGATGGATTTCTAAAGAAGATGTAGATATCGAAATGGATGTAGGGTCTTGTACTGCTATTGGAAAGGAAGGAAGTGTTAAGGTTTATACAAAACCTGATACATCTGCCTCTCTTGTGGATACAACATCCGAAACTATGAATGTTGTTGGAAAATCTCCTGATAAAAAATTCTTATCTGTGGTTTATGGTGGCTCTGATGGTTTCTTTGAGCAACTTCGTCAAGGATTTTCTAAGATAGTCTTTCAAAACAAGGATAAACTTGATATGGGAGATAAAACTGAAGAAGAAATTTTGAAATTGATTTCTGATCCTGTGTATATCTCCAAAGATAAGAAAACCGGAAAAATTCTTGATAAGGACCCATCAGTTTATTTCAATGTTATTTATTATTCTGCAAAACCGGCAAACGGCGATTATCCAGCTATGCGAGAACGTGTTGCTAATTTTGAAATTCCAGGAATGGATGAATGTCTTGATTTAAACGCTTTAACGAGTAAATGTGTCACCTGTATTCCTACAGTAAAGGTTATGCACTTGACGAAGATTGGTAGTAAATTATCTATGAAGATTTATGTAACATCTGCTATTGTTACTGATATTGAAGATATTGTAAAGAAAGAGAACAAGAGCGATGCTTATAATAAGTTCTCTCAAAATTCTGCACTTGTAGAAAAGATGCGTAAGAAGATGGAAAAGATTAAACTAGAATCTCCTACACCTAAAGAAGAAGCACCTGTAAACGAAAGAAATGAAGACCCTTATGTTCAAACTACACCTGAACCAGAATCTGATGAGTTTAATCTAGAAGATATGCTCAATAGCAGTAGTAAACCAGTAATGGACGATATCGACCTTGATAATAATTAAACAAATAATTGAGATTCAAAATGAATTTTTTAATAAAGATATATTAAAAAATTACAACATGGCATTCACTAATATTGAACAATGGGCTGTATACTATAAAGAAATTCTTTCTACGAAATATTATGAGTTTCGTGAATTATTTCCTAAAGGAGAAGCACCAACCTATAAAGATTTTGTTAATTTTGTATGGATTAATACAACAAAGGTAAAGAACTTCAATAATGGTAAAGTAGAATCTAAATTAAATTAAGTATAATAAATCCAAAGAAAAGTAATAGTAATAGTAATAAGTATATAAATCCGTCTTTTATTAAATTTGAGTCTACTATAGACTTATCTCTAGAGGTTTTCATACTAGATATAACATTGTTTTTATCTATTCTATCTGTAGATAACTTTTTGAGTCTATTATAAGAGTCAGACATTTTGATTAAAAATGAAAATTTTTAAACAATTTTATAATAAAACAATGAATTCTGCTGTATCAAATGTTATTTGTCAATTTACCAAGATTAAGGTTTCGTCTGTTTTGAAAAACAATTTGGAAAAATCTAAAATTAAACTTGTTGTTCATACTTATAGTGGAGAATATTTTCCTCTCTACAAAAATGGCGACAAGAAAATCTTTCGAAATGTCAATGAATATCAAGCTTATGGTTAATCCTGATATTATATATTACAGAAATCCAAAAAATCTCGAGTGCGGTATTGTGTTCGATAAAATGTTAAATATACCTTTTACTAATAATTTGAAAGAAATTAAAGGAAAAAGAGTTTTATTTCTAGATTTTCCAGATAAAGAAGTAGATGTAGAAGATAGTATGTTTTTCAAATGTCATCGCTTGTTAGACCAAACTTTATAACCTATGTAAAGCATAACAAAAATAAAAATATTAATCGCGATAATGGTTACTGGAACTTGGCATACATTCCCTGATATACCTAAATGTTCTCTCATTTTACATTCTTGTTCTATCAGAGTCATCAGACCATTACTTCTCCAAGAACCATCTTCGTCGTTTCTTATAGTAGAACCTTCATGATAACAGATATTTTTATCTGTTATTTCTGTATTAGCACAAAATTTATTAAGAACTTTGTTTTCGTCCATAATATTAATATTTTTATATTTTTTAGCCATATCTGTAACGACTACTCTACCTGTAGTATAGGGTACATAATCTATAGAATAGGTATTTTTAAACTCTCTAACTCTTTTGATACATTCTTTAACAAGGTCTTTAAAAAATTCCATTCTTACTTGCGGTGCATATATTATATAATTTGTCATAGTTAAGTCATTCCAAGGAAAGATTTTTACACTGGGTGCGAAATATATCTTATTTTTATCAAAATCCATATTATTAAAGAAGTTCTTGTTGAAGATAACATCTGTGTCTACATATATACCTCCATTGACATATAGAATAAGATACCTTCCAATATCTGCTCTCTGAATTCCTTGTAACTGATTCCATACCTTAAGTAGGTCTGGGAACTCTTTTTCTGCAAGTGTCTTGATGTCCTCATCATCCCATAAGTTATATTCTGACTCTGGGTGATATATCTGGGCATTTTCAGAACACTCTTGTTGGAATTTGTTTAGATTTTTGGTTTTTGATGTTTGGTGTATTTTCGTAATCATACTGATTTTTTAACTATATTTTTTTATTTTAAAATGAGCGGTTACCTAGAAATTACTTTCGGACCTATGTTTTCTGGAAAGACAACATCTCTAATAGATAAAGTTAATAGGTTTATGTCTGTGAGAAAACATCAAGGAAAATCGGCAAGAGTTCTAATTATAAACTATATTGAAGATGTTCGTAGTACCGAAAACAAGGACGGATTGACTCCTCATTTCCCTAAATTAACAATTGATGGCGATAAGACTATTATTAAAACCAAATATCTTGGCGATATAGATATTAAAGATTATGATTACATAGTCGTGGATGAGAGTCAGTTTTTCTTAGATTTGGTTGGGAGCGTATTGTTATGGCTTACTTACGGCAAACATATTCACTGCACTGGTCTTATAGCAGATTCTAATCGTAACACGTTTGGTGATTTGATAAAGTTGATGCCTCGCGCGGATCACATTCAACAACTTAAAGCGTTCTGTAGTATCTGTGGTGATAAGATTTTGAACGCACCATTTACAAAGTGTAGCAAAAAGAAAAAAGAACAGGTCCTGATTGGAGGCAACGAAGAATATATACCTGTATGTGGTAAACACTATTAAATTTTAATATTTAAGTATATTAAAATTTATTTTCACGCCTTCCATCCTCCCGTAAGCCAGTCTACCCACGACTTTTCAAGTTCTTTCTTGTTTTTCATTCCGTCTTTCTTGTAGTTTTTCATTCCGTCTTTCTTTTTACGTCCTTTATTAATATTGTATGTTTCTTTTGCCGATAGTTGCCCTGGTTTCTCTTTAAAAAGTTTTATTCTTTCCAAAATATTTTGTTTTTTGATTCTCCTTGCTTTTAAAACATTTCCTTTTTTGTCCCGAATAAATCCGATTTCTAATTTAGGATTTTTTGCTTCTTCCAATATATTCCAATTAGCTATTTCACTATTTTCACAGCTAAGTTGTTGTAATTTATCTACAAGTTCTTCATCTTCTATATTATCTATGTATTGATTTCTAAACATATTACAATTATTTTCGAATGTATTTAATTGTTCTTTGTTTTTAGTTTCTATAATAGAATACCCTGATAGTTCTAAAATATCTTCTAACAAAAGATCACCTTCAAGAACAATAGCTTTCGCGTTGTATCCACTCATTCCTCTTCCTTCTATTTCCCTTAATATATATGGCCAAAGGTAGCTATCTTTCGAAGCGCCTCCCCCTTCTGGTGGTTCCATGTTCATATACTTTAGTGTAGATGCTATTTGAGCGGCAGTTTTATCCCCAGTTGAAAAGAAGTTAACATTTCTAAGAGCGTTAACAACTCCTCCAAAGAAAGCACCAGTTACTATACTCAAATCTCCTAAAGTCTTTAAAAATAAACAAGTTAATACAAGTTTGCTTTCAAGATATGGAAATGCTACATTATCTTTTAGATATTGGGATATGTTTAATACAGAAGGTCCTCCCATTTCCATAATGGCAGACTGAGATTTTTTAAGATTTTCACTATAATCAATGTCCTTTATTTTCAATTCAGAAACGAATGCGAAAAAACTAAAAGATTCTAATAATTGTTTAAATGTTACCGAAATTTGTCCTGTACAATATAAAGGAGACAAATCCTTTCCTAAATTTTCTAATATTTCTAATATTAGGTATGATTGAACAATAAACCATTGTTCGCCGCCTTCTTTATCCCAATAATATTTATTTACCTTTGAAGATGCAGCAGTATAATTTTGCGTAGATCCTTTTCCTATAGGTCTTAGAACCCCAAAACTTATACTGGGATATTCTTGGTTTAAATTTTCTTTCGTTTTCTTGTCCATTGTATATGGCGGAGAATGTGATGTTAAATAGTTTTTTAGAATAAACTTGTTGCCATTTTGAAGGTCTACAGAAATATTTAGAAATTTGCTAAAACCTTCTATCATTATATTATACAAAAATCTAAGATCCTCTTTATTTTCTTTGTTAAGACCAAATTTTTTCATAAAATTATCTACGCTTTGTGATGGTGTTGGATTTTTATACCATTTAGCTATTTCGCAGAATTTTGGTGAATCTATCAAACCCCATTCTAGTTTATTTTTATTTGTATCAACAATCGAATACCTTTCATTTATCGATTTATTTCGTTGTTTTTCGCTATAATAAGATGTCGAACTACTATAAATTGAATTTGTAGCAGCTTGATCATAAACATTAGACAAAATAGGAGAAAAAACTATTTGTTTGTGAAAATTAGGGGTTATAAGAGGGCAAGAACCTTTTGTTATTTGGGGATTAATCATTGCTGTCAAAAATGCCTTATTAGAAGCAAGATAGTCTATTTTAACATCAGCATAGTTTTTCCCTTTTTCAATATCTATACCTATGTCCTTGCATCTATATTGAATATATTTTCTTGTACCGTATCCAATATCTTCTAAAACTTCTATTTGACTAGGTTTTGAATTCTTTTTTATAACTTTAAATTTTTCTAATTTTCCTAAGTCTAAATCTCCATCTTTCCCCGAGTATTCTTCTATTAATTGTTCAGCCTTACTCTGAGGAGACCCTTTAAGTTTAGATAATATATCTGTTATTTTCATTGTTTCATTGTCTTTTTTGACTTCGATATCTCCCCAAGCACTTTTAATATACCTCTTCATTCGTTCATCGTATTCTCTAAGTGTTTCTTGTTTATCTTTTGGAATATTCTTTTTGCTCTCTTTTATTTTCTTTATACCTCTATCTGATCCAAGAAAGTCATGAATTTGATCTGCGAATAGAAGAGCTAATATATCTCCTTCACAATAATAATTTGCCTTCCTGTCTGATGCAAAAGCCATTTTATTTACTATAAAAATAGTAAATAATTTTATACCACCAATGAAAAATCACTTATCTGTATTTTCTAAACACTGGATATTTTTATTCATTTTTAACCATTCTTGTACTGTATTTTCTAAATCTGTGAAAAATTGACATTTTTTTATAATTACGTTATCAGAATTATAAATATAATCTGTATCAACATTCCATAAAAAATTTGTTTTTATTATCGTTTTGTTTTGTTTATGTATAACTTTAGAAAACTGATAGGCCGAAACTTTGTTGTATTTGATGTACTTAATGATAAGTGTATTTTTGGTGTTCTCCATATTTGTAAATGTTATGTCAAGACAACCCGACATTTCTTAGTTTAAAATTTCTTTAAAATTCAGTTTTAACCAGAAATTAACCCAGTCATGTAGAGTAGGTGGTTAAACTTGTGATTAACCAAAGTGGGAAAAGGTTTGTAATATGCCTCTTCTAATGCTTTCTCATCATACATATTGATTATAAGTTCTTGATACTTGTTTGGAACACTTAGAGAGAGGTTTTCAAACGGTATCTTTTTAAGTGGGAATACCTCATCATCCATGAAACATTCTTGCGGCAATTCTTCTGCTGTTTTGTAACTACACGAGCCATCTTTGTTCAACGGATAACACATCTTCCATTTTTCTTTAACTTTGTCCACGATGATAAGATCGATAAATGGGTATGTACTCTTGTCATACACCTTATAACCACCACCAGAATCAAGAACGCCTAAGTTGTCCTTTTTGATAGCATTCTTTGCTTTATCAACATATTCTAAAGGTACATTTATGTCAATATCATCGTCCCAGGAATTAAGCCTCCGTGTCTTGCTGCTCCTAGTAATGTGCCGCAAGTTAACCAATACGGAATATCACTTTTGTCTAATACATTTGTCAGTTTTTCTAACAAATTAACCATTTTTGATGTTACCTCTGATTTCAAAATAGGGTAATTTTCTCCTTCAAGTGGAAAAATGTGAGATTTTCCGTTGATAGTATACTCGTCGTCCTTCTTCAGGGTTTTGAAAGGTTCTATTGGACTATAGATAACTATGAAACCAAGAATTAATGTAATTGAAAAACAAGTTATGATAATATAATTCATTTTTGTATACAATAATTTACTTTAATTTATTTAATTGAAGTAATTTCTCGGTAAAAATGTATAAAGGACTTTCGCTAATAAAAAATGACTACTGGAAAATACACACGCGTTAGATCTGCTAAGGGTACACTCACAATTGGAGGTGATAAAATTTTGAATGCACCATTTACAAAGTGTATCAAAAAGAAAAAAGAACAGGTCCTGATTGGAGGCAACGAAGAATATATACCTGTATGTGGTAAACACTATTAAATTTTAATATTTAAGTATATTAAAATGGAAACTGTAATATTTACTTGTGATGGAGATCTTAGAAAGAAACTAATAGGAGATCAGATTCACGATTTCTTTGGTGACAGAAATGATGCAGAAGAAGAAGGGGCAAATTTAACCCAAAACCAAAAGAGTCTACTTATAAAAAACTTCAATAGTTTACATGAAACTACTCTAGATGAAAAACTTACACCTAAACAAGCACAAAAAAATGCAGAGAAAAATTGTGGTGATATAAGTAAGTTTAAACCTTTACAATTTTTGAATCAAACAAAAACACCAGGAAAGAAATATGCAGATTTTCCTCAAATAGCAAGTGTTGTGGATTATATGTATTCGTCTACTTGGTCTTATTTAGGAAAAAACCCAATTGATATAAATTACAGTGTTGTTATAGATGCGATCAAGAAAAACAAGACATTTGACAATGCGATGAATGATTTTAGATTAAAGAACCCAGCAGTAATTGGTATTTATAATACTCCAGAAGGTAAAAAAACTGCAAATGAAGCGCTTCAAAAGATCTCATTCAGACCCACGTTAGCAAACATGTATGATATGGCTTCAGAAGATTCTTTGATAAAAAATAGTATAGTTAAGTATGGAGAAATAGCAACAATTAAGGACGAAGTATCTTATAATGTAAGCGATGGTTATGATTATAAGATACAGTGGACTTTGAAAAAATTTCCAAATTTTATTGAAATTGCTAATTATATGAAACAAGCTATAACAAATCCACAGATAGCTGAACAGATAACAGAATACCTAACAGATGAAGGAAAATTAGAAGGTGCGGTTTCTAAAACTAATTTAATAAAAGTTTCTGAAAAAGTTTCTGAAGAAGTTGCTTTCAATGTAATAGATGATCAACAAAAAGTTCAAAATTTGATTGACTTTTTTAATGAAAACGGGCATCAAAATGTACACGGTTTATTGTACAAATCGATGTTGGATGGAATAAAGAAATTAAATAATACTAAATTTTATGAACAAGGGAAGAAAAATCACAGAACATTTGATAGTGAATTCTGTAAGCATTTTGGAAATTTTAGGAGTGTTGGTAAATTCTTAGAAAACGCTGTTACAACAATACCTTTAAAATCAAAAGAAAATCCACAACAATATCTTAATTATCATCTGAATCTTGTATATATATATTATAAAAGTATTCTTGGAAAAGAAATATATTCATACCCAAATGATAAGAAACAAATCATAAATATGAATTTTATAGATTATTATTCTGTCAAAGATGTATTTATAAAGAGTTTTTCGATAAAAGGAATAGATTATACTCAAGAAATGTTAAATGTACAACTTCAAATACTTAAACTAGGAGGACCAAGTGTTAGAACAATAACAAGACTTATATTTGTCCCCGACTTACAAACTCAAGAATATTTCATATGTCTCCTATTTTCGAAAACATTATGCGATTTGGGTGTTATTTGTAGTGCATTCGAAGACGGAGTGATTAATGATAATACTGTTAATTATTTCACCACTTTTGATATAACCTGTGCTTTAATAGGTTCTTCATTAAGTTTGAAATCTGTGTCGTTAGCTCCATACATATTATTTAACAAGGTAGGCGAAAAGAGTATACCAGGAATAGAAGTTTATCTGTCAACACCTCTCGAAGATAGGTATATGCCCATAACAAATAACGTTATGGAAGCAGCAAAATCTATGATTTTCTTAAGTTCTCAACCTTTATATAAAGAGCAATGTGAGATGTTCAAAAATAAGTTTTTAGAAGGTTATGATCCAGAAGATCCAGTGATACAAGATTTATATTCTTCTGGTTGTAATAATTACAGTTCAACAACTTTGTTACTTGAAAAACTAAAAGTTCAAGATGCCGCAAAATCATTACAAGATATTAAAGAAAGACCCAAAGCTAGAGCAAAAAGAAAACAAAAACAAATTATAAAAGACGAACAATTTGTTCTACAACCAATGGATTCTTCAGAATAATTTACTTTAATTTATTTAATTGAAGTAATTGCTCGGTAAAAATGTATAAAGGACTTTCACTAATAAAAAATGACTACTGGAAAATACACACGTATTGGATCTGCTAAGGGTACACTCACAATTGGAGGTGCTGAAAAGAAGATGGAGGAAGACTCCAGTTTCACATATGTCCCGTCTCATCAAGTCGCCGGACCTCTTGACGAGGTCGAAGAATGGTTGAAAGAACACCACCCAGACGATGCTTCTAAGAGTCTTCTTAGCGCTTATAACATGAAAAACCTGAAGAAAGCAGGAGTTCGTAAAGCGTTTGTAAAAGAAACAGAAGATTGGCAACTAGTTCGTGAACAAAAATCCGCGGAACGTCAAGAAGAGCGTCAAATTAATCTTTTGATTTTGGTTGAACTTCTCAAGAGATATCAAACTCAACGCAAGGATACGCTTTCGTCAGAGGGAGAGAAACGAACTGGTCGCAAGACACTTCGTGATAAGCTTGCTGAAGTTGTCAGTTCTGGTAAAGTTATGGATGTTTCTGGAGCGCAAGAGAAGGGTAAGGGTATTACAAGAATTGTTATGAAGAACAATAGTATCAAGAGAAGGTTGGCTCAAGATGATAGCGATGTTCTTTATAATGTTGTTTACAATCCTCGTTTGGAGACAGCATCGCAAGGAGTTCGTCACTTCTTGGTAGAATATGGTGGTTTCGGAGATTCGCAGATTGAGACTATTGTTGGGGCTGTGTCATCAGGTTCAGAAGTTGAAGTTAAACGAACTCTGACACCGGTTGCTTCCGAAAGACCATCCAGTCCTCTTACTAAGCGTTTTGCGTCTCCACTGCGACGAAACCAAGAAAGTTCGGTCGACGATTTGCTTGAAGGACTTAATTAATAAATGGATAGAGTAACTCAATTACAAGAAATACACGATAAATCTTTGCAACTGTTCAAAAGAAAGAACCAAGATTATGGTGACGCTTTTGCTAAATATGGTACACTAGGTGTTTTAGTTAGAATATCAGATAAATTACAAAGATTTCAAAGTATAACAAAGACCCAAATAACCCTCGTAGAAGATGAAAAATTAGAAGATACTTTATTAGATCTTCATAATTATAGTGCAATGGCATTAATGTTATTAAAAGAAAATTAATTAATAAAAAAATTATTAATTAGTTCAAAGAATTCATAATATAAATGGAAGTTCCTCTAGACATTTTTAATAGAAAGAAGAAGGAGAGATTAGGAATACCTAAAAATATTTTAGCAAACAACCAAAACGACATACCAAAACATGTAGTTATAAAATATAAGGATAAAATAGATGTAGATAAATTAGATCAAATTGTAAAACATAAATATAATGTTATGAAGAAAAAAAATATGGAAATAGAGTACTTCGAAAAATATTTTAGTAATTATAAACAAATATTGGATAGATATAAAAAGACAAATAATATTCTAATATTACAAGAATATTTAGATCTATGTAGTAATTATGTAAAAATAGAATGTATAAAACAATTAGATTTAATTACTAGATGTAAAGGTTGTAGTAAAGAATTAGAATCTGACGAAGAATCTGACGATAATATATATACGTGTTCTGATTGTCAATGCATTAATACATTCTTGAAACCTAATTCTTACACTCGTATATCTGATAATTTTTCTAGTCCCGAAGATGATACAATAAATTTTATAAAAGTTTTGGATAAATATGAAGGTAAAAACGAACCACATCCTCCAGATGAGATATTCTCCGAGTTGGATGTTTATTTCTTATCTATGAATATGAAAAGTGGAGAATTTTATAGAAATTTGCCTCTAACAGCCAGTGGAAAGAAAAAAGATACAAGCAAGAAAAAATTATGGGATGCATTGGAAAATACAGGAAATAACAAATATTACGATGAATCTAATTTTATAGCTCATAAATATTGGGGGTGGAGTTTACCTGATATATCATTATTTAGAGAAAGGTTAATTATCGATTATCAAGAAACTCAGAATGTCTGGCATAAAATAAAACATACATATAACCGCAGTGCTTCTCTTGGAACCCAATTTAGATTATATGTGCATCTAAAAGCTATAAATTATAAGTGCGAACGTGAAGATTTTAAAGTACAAGATATGGTTGAATCATTAAGAATACATAACGATGCGTGGAGGATTATGTGCGAGGAAACAGGTTTAAAATATGAATTTGTAAGTTGAAATTTTATTAAATATTATATATAATAAAATGATTTGGAAGTATATTTTTACTATGTTTTCTGTTACATTAGCACAAACAAATAACGGAAAAGGAAACGCTTATGCGTATGGGAAAAGTATGAGTGGTTCAAGTGGTTCAAGTGGAATGTTAGCGGATTTTTTATCAAGTCTCACAACGACACTCAGTACTCTATCATCAACGACACTCAGTACTCTATCATCAACGACACTCAGTACTCTATCATCAACGACACTCAGTACTCTATCATCAACGACACTCAGTACTCTATCATCAACGACACTCAGTACTCTATCATCAACGACACTCAGTACTCTATCATCAACGAC
>Ga0213868_10004405_pt1 | contig 12849 bp, 8 predicted proteins | sample PICome_9_FD_160087 | JGI IMG/M metagenome (GOLD analysis project Ga0213868, IMG submission 160087) | Coastal seawater microbial communities near Pivers Island, North Carolina, United States - PICO127 | ecosystem: Environmental > Aquatic > Marine > Coastal | place: USA: North Carolina | collected...
GACACCTTGTTCGCGGAGGATGGCGATTCGTGGCTTCGCCGCAGTATTTCCAATTTCAAATTTTAAATCTTCAATTTCAAAAGTTACCTTAGGGCTGATTCCTGGATTCTCTCGGTCCTGCCGGATCGCATGCTCACAAGCTGCGGACTCGGGATTGTCACGCAGGTTCTGCATGCGGAAAGTAACATCCGACCAAACGGCCCGGAGAACGGACAGATCTTCTTCGTACAGGACCTCACCTGCTTCCGAAATTTGGATTTGGTATCGCGTATTCAATCGGCCCACTATGTTCGAGCAATCTTCCAGACCATGGCGCTTCAATATATCGAATACATCCGCGAGATCGCTTCCGCTTACCTGAATGAGAGCCCCCAATTCTTCTGAAAATAAAGGGGCGAACGGATCGCCTTCACTCAAAACTTCAAGATTAACTCCCACATTACCGGCAAACGCCATTTCCACAGCGGCGGCAAACAGACCGCCATCGGAACGATCGTGATAAGCGAGAATCTTGTCTTCCTTTCCGAGTTGCTGGATCGCGTTCCAGAAATTTTTGAGATCTTCAGCACTGTCCACATCAGGGGTAGCATCCCCCATCTGAGAGAGCGTCTGAGCCAAAATGGAACTGCCTAAGCGATTTTTGCCCCGGCCCAGATCAATGAGTATCAAACTCGAATCTAAATTTGGGTCCAGCTGTGGCGTGAGAGATTGACGAATATCTTCGCACCGGGCAAACGCAGTGATAATCAAGGAAATAGGAGCAGTCACACGTTTCTCCCCGGAATCGTCCTGCCAAACCGTGCTCATACTCATGGAGTCCTTTCCAACCGGAATCGTAACTCCCAGCGCTGGACACAACTCCATACCTACTGCTTTGACGGCTTCGTAAAGGTCAACCGCATCCCCAGGCACGGATGGTGCCGCCATCCAGTTGGCCGACAGATTAACATCCGTCAAAGGTCCTATTTGAGCAGCCGCGAGATTCGTTAAGGCTTCTCCGACTGCGAGACGGGCCGAAGCTGCAGCGCTGTTAACCGCAGTAGGCGTTCGTTCTCCGATCGACATTGCCTCTCCTGTGTATCCATCGAAAGAAGTCGCAGTCACAGCGCAGTCCGCTACCGGCACTTGCCAGGGGCCTACCATTTGGTCGCGGTGGATGAGTCCCGTGACCGTCCGGTCGCCAATCGTGATCAAGAACGTCTTGTCCGCTACCGCCGGATGAGACAAGACATGTCGCGCGGTTTCCTCCAATGTAACGGTCCCAAGGTATAAAGGCACAAGATCTCTTTGCATTGAGGTCTCATCGCGATGCATTCGAGGCGGTTTCCCTAGGAGGACATCTAGTGGAAGGTCGATGGGACGGTTTCCAAAGTGAGGGTCATCAAGCACTAGTTGGCGGTCGTCAGTCGCGTCTCCAATGATGGCATAAGGGCAACGCTCCCGATCACAGATGGACACAAACGTTTCAATGCGGTCCGCGGGAATTGCCATTACGTAGCGCTCCTGAGATTCATTACACCAGATCTCGAGGGGGCTCATTCCGGGCTCATCATTGTTGATCTTGCGCAAATCGAATCGCCCACCCTTGCCTGCATCGTTGACGAGTTCGGGCATGGCATTCGAAAGCCCACCCGCACCTACGTCGTGTATAAAAGCAATAGGGTTCTCTCCGCCCAGTGCCCAGCAGCGGTCGATCACTTCCTGGCAACGACGCTCCATTTCCGGATTGTCCCGTTGCACACTGGCAAAATCTAGATTCTCTTCTCCGGTTCCACTATCCATGGAGCTTGCCGCACCTCCACCAAGACCAATCAACATCGCCGGCCCACCAAGAACGACTAGCTTGTCCCCTTCATGCACCTCCCCTTTCTCAATATGCTCTCTACGAATATTCCCCAGACCGCCCGCAAGCATTATCGGCTTATGGTATCCGCGAATCTCTGACACGTAATCTGGTTCGCGGGATGATACCTCATCATCTGAGGAAATCGTTGCATCACTTTCCTCGATGTCGGTTTCAATCTCTTCCCTTTTAGCCACTTTTCCTGGCACTTCCTGTTCGAAGGTTCGGAAATACCCTAGAATATTGGGCCGGCCAAATTCGTTATTGAAAGCGGCTCCTCCCAAGGGCCCCTCAATCATGATATCGAGTGCCGAAACTATTCGGTTTGGCTTCCCAAAGTCTTTTTCCCAAGGACGAACAGCTCCAGGGAGTTTTAAATTGGATACAGTGAAACCCACAAGGCCGGCTTTTGGTTTTGATCCAACTCCCGTGGCTCCTTCATCTCGGATCTCTCCACCTGAACCGGTCGCCGCTCCCGGAAAAGGCGAAATCGCCGTAGGATGATTGTGGGTTTCCACTTTGCACAAAATAGCGATCTCTTCCAAACTGGCAACATACTCATTGCTTTTCGGATCGGCAAAATACCGGTTTCCGCGACTCCCTTCGAATACCGCCGCATTGTCTTTGTAGGCGGACAAGATTCCTTCGCTTCTCATTTCGAAGGTGTTCTTGATCATTTTGAAGAGCGACTTTTCCTGTGCCTCGCCGTCGATATCCCAACTGGCATTAAAGATCTTATGACGACAATGCTCTGAGTTCGCCTGGGCGAACATCATGAGCTCTATATCGTGGGGATCACGACCCAGCTTCTGAAAATTGAGAGCGAGATAGTCGATCTCATCATCGGCCAATGCAAGACCTAGTGACTGGTTCGCTTCCACCAATGCATCCCGGCCCCCAGCAATCATAGGAATGGTCGCAAAAGGCTTCGGCTGCTCGTGGCGAAACAATAAATCCATTGCTTCCTGACTATCGAACACGACCTGTGTCATTCGATCATGCAACGGGCCATCTAACAGTCTCTGCTGGTCTGGCGTGAGTGACGTGCCACTCAAATCAATCCAAAAGGCAACGGCCCGCTCGACCCGCTCCAACTTCGACAAACCGCAAATGCGAGCGATATCCGTCGCCTTTGACGACCAGGGAGATAGCGTTCCCGGACGAGGCGCTACCACGCGGAGCAGGCCACTCGGTTCGTGCCCCTGCATCTTGGGACCGTAAGTCAGAAGCTTTTCGAGAATCGACTGCTCGTCGCTGGTCAGCGGTTCATTGGTCTCGGCTACATGGACGTACTCCGCATACACTTCCTTAGCCGGTAGGCCGATCGCTGTTAGTTCAGCAAGTAGCTTTCTGAGACGAAATTCTGAGTGAGACGGCGCTCCGCGAAGGATGATCATGACGCAAGGCAAGTTGAGAACTTAGTTCCCGACCGGCAAGCGCGGAATGGGTAAAATCGAAAAGGGTCTACTGTCCGCATTCAAATTGTAGGAGCAGCTTTAGGCCGCGATTCGCGAACTGGGTCCATCGCTCCTAAGATTTACCATTCGTCTTATCCCGAATTACCAAGTATTCTTCCGAGCGATAGAGCCCATGCAAGAGGTGCAGAATATCCTGCCGCTCTACCTTTTAAAAGACGCTTAGCCCATCCTTGCGAGAACTGACAAAGTTATCCGCATTCTCACTGTCGCGGTAGTTCATAGGGGCGTGTATCGCAAAAAGCCAAATAACATCTGGGACGGACGAAACAGAACCGCATTGTTCTAGGCATATTGCACACTGCCTTTACGTTCTTCGTGATCGAATATCATGATTCTGGTGCTCCAGGTCTTTCCCTTGTCCAAGCTTATGGACGCGACCATATCCCCATGTCGCCTTTTCCCCTACCCGGAGTCCATAAGCGCAGAGGTAGTGATCGTCGGACCACTTTGCGAAATGCGGCTCTCAGATTTTGTTGAAAGGACCCGAGGGATCGAGGTCATCGATCATTACAACATCTCTTACGTCTCCCTCGTGTTACGCTAAAATTCCTTGGACGGGGCGAAGCACGATTGTAAAAAATGCAATCGTCTTTATTGGGTATCTTATGCTGGCTTTAATCAATATATCGATGGAATTTGGTTGTGTGTTACTGACGTGACGAGTACTGACTTTTAATGTCTTCGTAATCATGATCAGGAAAAGTTATCTTAACAAATTCGGATTGTTGATATGCTAACCGGACCATAGAAAAATGTTTTTCGTCTGGAACTAGGGCATGCGGCCAAACTTGATGCATTGGCTCAAATATTAAGGTTCCCTCTAAGAGGGTGTCCAATAAGTCTGGATTGTGTACATTTCCTGATGTGGGTCTATCCTGCGGGGACCGCGTATGGAGATTTCTGGCTTCTTCTGCGGGCGCCTTTAGCGACGCCCCTACGGATTTTTGACTTTTAAAACAACCTCTAAGGTTTGATTCGGCAGTCAGGCCCTGCATCTAATTGCGATACGCTCCGCGTATCTGCTTGTCCGGTCAACAAACCAGTACAGGCTTCTTGCTCCCGACACGATTTCCCATCTCGTTGGACTTTCGGAGAAATCTTTCATTAACACTATGACACTTCCGCATTCGACACTCTTGCAATTGAAACGCTGGAACACTCCTACCATCTATAATGGTTGGGAGCAAATTACCCAGCATGATGTTGCTAAGGACGGTTTTAACCGAGAGCCTCTCACCGACTACATGCCCGAAATGGGGCCCATGATTGGTTATGCGGTAACCGTAAGGATCGAGCCCTCGAAGAAAGCACATGTTGAAGCCAACCCAAACGCCTGGGCTGAGTATCGTGAATACGTGGCAGGTATCGAAGGTCCGAAAGTTGTTATTGTAGAAGATATGGATAAGCCGGATCTGGTAGGCGCGTTCTGGGGTGAAGTGAATAGTAATATTCACAAAGCACTAGGCTGTGTTGGGACCATAATTGATGGGGCCATACGAGATGTCGATGAAATGAAAAATGCAGGCTTTAAGGCACTCGCTCGGGGTATGTGCGTGGGCCATGCCTATAGCGTGCCAGTCGAGTGGAACTGCGAAGTAGATGTGTTCGGAAGATCTATACAACCGGGACAATTGATTCATGCGGACAAGCATGGATTCCTTGCCATACCTCCGGAGGATGAAGAAGCTCTATTGGATGCATCCGTCTTTATGGATCAAAATGAATGCAATACTGTGATTCCTGCTGCTCGTTCGAACTGCGGGAAACCCGCCTCTGAAATCCTACACGATATCAATGTAGCGGGCAACGCGTTTGGCGAAGCGGTTAAAGTCCGATTTGGCGGCGAAGGAGAGTGGTAGGCCGGAACCCTATTCAATCTTTAAGGAAACGCTTGAATCTACGAAGAGCAATCCATTGATTACTTAGTCGAAAACCGTGCAGGAAGCACTGGCGTTTGCCATGGAAATTGCGGATGAGGAGGCGAGATTATCGACTATTACGTGAGCGATGATCTGGTTCCAACCAATGGATACGACGAGGAAGGAGCCTATCAGTTGTTCGAGTACCCAGAAACCGATTACCTACCGCTTCGGATACTGCATCAAGAGAGACAAAACGGTTGCGGGCAACAAAGATCTTAAAATTAAATCCTGACATCCTTCGGGAAACGATCATTGTCTTGGGATAGATGGGCCTCAGAACATACATCGTCTTATTGGTTTCCAAATTCATCTTGGTATGCATTTGCCTGAAATCGGCATCCCCGGTCGCCGCCCAAGATGGAAAGACCGGTACCATCGACGTATCGATGGCCAGTGGCCAACCTCTCCTGGTCGGCGGCAACAACGGGATTGGCCCCCTGGCTTCAATCGGGATCAGTTCCACTCCACTGGGCTCCGCTTACATATTTGGAGGCGAGCGACCTGATATCTTTGTCAGTTCCGACCGTTGGTATCCGGGCTTTCATCTTTACCGGTGGGTGCGCGACACGCCGGATGGGATACCGGTTTTCTCCCAACCGATGGAGGTCGATGTTTCAGAACTTCCAAAATTGGAGGATCACAGTTTGCAGGATCATGCAGTGGCCAGCTATATCTTCCAAACCCCCGACGGGGCGGTCTCTGGAATCTGGGTAAGTCATACAGAATTCTTCCTGGCGACTTTCAATCGAGATCACATGCGTTTTGATGTCGTTTCCAAGGCCAGACTGTCCGGTTTGCCAAGAACGCCGCGCGCTGCGACGGGTTTAATCAATGAGGATGGGCAGTTGGAAATGTTTCTGAGTGTTTCAGATGGTGTTAATTACAAAGCTGCGGGCAGCCATCGTTTGGCTGCTTACCGGCCCTTTGACGGATCCGGTATCTGGATGGGTGGCATTCCCCGAGATGCAGTTTACGGGACGTCTCTTCCCTTTCCAAACGTTCCACAGAACCTCCGGGCCCGGGAAATCATCACCCATAAGAGAGGCGGGCAATTCGGCATCAATGGCATGACGATCATACGGGACAACGGACTGCCAAGACTCATCGTCGGAACCCTGCTGGGCGGACTACACAGCTATTCAGATTTCCTGCCAGTCGATGAATACCGTCCTCGCGAAAAAATGCCCCTCGTAGATGAACACGGTATCTCCCTTCGCCACCCCGAAACGTGGACTAATGTCATCGCTTACCCGTCTAGAGACTCTTCCAATTTGGAACTTCTGGCTTCCGGCGAAGGGGGCATGTATTACTATCGAAGAATCCCTGATCACTTCGCTTTCAAACCCATGGGTGAAGTCCAACAGGTGTCGGCTGAGTTGTTCGGTGGAACGCTGGTAGTACCCAACGTCGTCGATTGGAACGGAGATGGCAACCTGGATATTGTTGCCGGGAATTCTCATGGTTTCTTCCTATTCTTCGAAAACGTATCCAAAATTAACCGACCTATATTTGCTCCACCACAACGCATTGCCGCTGCCGGAGAACTCGTGCACATCCAGGGCCACTACAGCAGTATACAGGGGCCCGGCGAAGCTCGATGGGGTTACACTTGCCCAAATATTTACGACTGGAATGGCGATGGCCTCCCGGACATCCTTATGAACGACGTTCGCGGTATGCATAGCGTTTATATCAATACCGGTTCGAAGACCCAACCCCGACTGGCCTCAGCCAAGCCACTTTACCTAGACGACCTGGATATGCACGGTTCCTGGCGAACACGTCCCGGCATCGATAACCTGGATGGCCAGAACATCTACATAACCTTGGATGATGAGGATCAATTCCACCTGTATGCACAAGTAGACGCGTTTAACCTGAGGGATGTCGGCAAACTGCGACTGGAGGACGGCTCTTTCATCAGCGCCAATTTTCTGGAAGCCGGAGGTCGTGGACGCCTCAAGTTCGAGTGCGTAGACTGGGATCAAGACGGGGACTTTGATCTCATTGTCGGCACACCGCGGCACAGTACAGTTCCGGTAGCTGATCAGAGTGGATTGCCTTGGTCGAAAAACAAAGCGGGGGCGGCCGTGCTCTTTCTGGAAAACAAAGGATCCAATCAACAGCCGGTCTTCGCCTATCCCAAACTGATGCATCACCGAGGGGAGCCTGTTCACCTCGGACAACACGCCTGCTCACCCGCAACAGCTTTTTTCGGTGACAAGCCAGACTTAGTGGTCGGCACCGAAACGGGCCGACTCATCTACTACCAACACGATAACATCAGTTGGGAGTAAGGAATGCTTCACCACACTCGTTCGGTCCCTTGAACTGCATACTCGGAAGCAGACAAGCGAAGCGGGAAAAGGTAGGGCTCGCTGTGCCCCCGCTCCACCGCAGATGTAGCAATACCCTTGCAGCGCGGCATAGAGAAAGAGCTAGCCCTAAGGCCGCATGTAGCAGAACGGGACCAGTCTTCGCCTTACAGACTACGCCCGGCACGCGCTCTCACCCTAAGTGCCTCAACCGAGCGGCAACTTGATCTGGGTGCCGTTATGGGCAGAACGGATTCCCGCCTCCACAATCTCCTGAGCATCCCGAGCCAAGTCGGCTCGGCAAAGAACGGTCGAGTCAGTCCCTCTTCGTACAACCTCCGCGAAATGCCTAGCGGAGTTTTTCAGCCAGGAGTCCAGTTCTGGAACGTCTACTTCCGTTCCATTCGGATTGTCTTTCGTTGCCCAATACAATTTCCCATCCAAGCTTGGATGCACAAGCAGCGTACCTTTAGAACCATAGATCGTTGTATCGTAGCTCGTCAAATTTCCAATTTGAGTCCAGGAAGCGGTCGCGGTCGCGATCCCTCGAGGGTATTTCATCACAATCACCCCACTGTCCTCAACAGCTAGAAAATCTTTGGCATTACCGCCCTCCGTTCCTGTAACCGAGTCGGGCATGCCCATTAGCGCTGCCGCCAGAACCGCTCCATAGCAGCAATAGTCCATCATAGCTCCCCCTCCATTGCGCTCCGCGTCGAACAGCCAATCGCAAAAATGCTCTGAGCAACCGAGTTCTTCGGGTCCACAATGGGCCGCCCGGTAGGTGACGCCTCGAAGGTCGCCGAGCTCGCCATCGAAAGCCATCTGCAAGGCCTTTTGAATTTGAGGCCACCAGGCGATTGGCCAATTGACCACTAGCTTAACGTCTCGCTCTTCCGCCAAGCTCACCATGCGATTGGCGTCCTCCAAACTGACCGCAAGCGGTTTTTCGATTAGCACATGCAATCCGCGCTCCATCGCTTGAATCGCGAAGTCGGCTCCTTGCAAGTTACTCCCGAATACATAAGCCGCGTCGATGGTCTCGTTTTCCAGCAAGGCCTCTACAGAACCGTAAACCGGACATCCGTAGGTTTCCGTAAACCGACCTGTCAGAGCGTCGATCGGATCTGCTGCTGCAACCAATTCCATTTCATCACAAGCGACAACAGCCTCCGCTTCGCCCCAAATATGATCATGACTCAAACCCAATACTCCAATTTTCAGTTTATCGCTCATAATACCTCAATGTTAATCTACGAGATTTCCCACAACCAGAAACAAAACGCAACAATAGGAAACGCGGCTGTACCGCGCACAATAATAATCCAATCGAAAATACCTTTCCATCATGATCGCCTTATCTTAGGTTCCCGACCATGAAACCTCTCCCCCCTTTTATCGCTTCACTCGCTATCGCCTTAATAATCATCCCTGTCGGGTCCGTTGCCCAGAATCAACGGCCGGTCGAGCCCGCTCCGGCTACCCTGCCCGGAGCCAAAACAGAGGTCTACAAGACAGTGATCGACGTTTCGCTACCGCTTCACATCTTAAACCAAGAAGGGACGCTCACCGAAGCGCGAGGTCAACCCACCATTGTTGAATTGTACAATCTCGATAGGGATGTCGCCGAAACGACAAACGTGGCGAAGGACAATCCCGAGATCGTTCAGCACCTCACTCGAAACCTCGACAAAGTGATTTCACGGGGAACCAGCCGCAAAGGTCGTCCTCAATCGAATGATACGCTGGTAGATTTCAAACGTACACAAACCGAGCGCTGGGGACCCGCTTTGTAGAACAGTTTAGCCCAATACAAGATGGGAACACTAGCAAATATAATTCAGTTTTGTAGCTTAGCAATCGCCGTCACTTCCCTTTATGCCGCTCCCCAAAGCCCCAACGTGCTATTCATTGCAGTAGACGACCTGAGGCCTGAACTTGGCAGTTACCAACAATCCCAAATCATTTCACCCCACATTGACCGGCTCGCAAAAAGCGGCACCCGATTTGACCGTGCCTATTGCATGGTCCCCACTTGCGGCGCATCGCGAGCCAGCCTATTCAGCGGGCAGCGCCCCAGTCCAAATCGCTTCGTTAGTTACACCGCTCGAATCGATGAAGATTCTCCTGGAACCACCGCCATTCACCAACACTTCAAAAACAATGGATACGAAACTCATAGCCTGGGGAAAATCCTCCATAACCCTAAAGATCAGTCGGAAGGTTGGAGCGAAGCCCCTTGGAGACCCAATCGGGACGCTCCCAGAATCCACGCTAAAATAAAGGGCTGGACTAACCCGTCTGACCTAGACGCTTTGACCGAACAATCCAGAAACAAGCAACTTCCTTTCGCGTCTTTCGATGTGGATGACGACGCCTTGGGCGACGGTAAAGTCGCAAATGAAGCGATCCAGCGCATCCGCAGGCTAGCCGAAAAAGAGTCGCCCTTCTTTTTGGCCGTCGGTTTTTTCAAGCCCCACCTTCCCTTCAGTGCTCCGAAAAAGTATTGGGATCTCTATGACGATACACCTATCGATCTACCAAAAAACTACTTCGTCCCGCAAGGTGTACCCGAAGAAGCCATCCACAATTTCGGCGAACTAAGAAGCTACGCCGCTGTTCCAAAAACGGGTCCTGTGTCCGACGAAATGGCTCTGACATTGATTCGTGGATACTATGCCTGCGTCTCGTATACCGATGCGCAAATTGGCAGATTGCTGGACGTTCTAGACGAAACAGGTCTTTCCGAAAACACGATTGTCGTGCTTTGGGGCGACCACGGGTGGAATCTCGGGGAACACACGCTCTGGTGCAAGCACTGCACCTTTGAAACATCGATGCGAGCCCCACTGATCATCCGTACTCCGCAACAAGTGAAGTCTGGCCAAGGAAACTCAACCAATGCTCTTGCTGAATTTATCGACATCTACCCAACGCTCTGCGAACTGGCCAGCATTGATAGCTCTGATCATCTTGAGGGCCAAAGTCTCGTTCCCCTAATTCGCGACCCCTCGCTCGAGGGAAAAGGATTCGCCATCGGAAGATTTCGTAACGGAGACACCATTCGAACCGACCGCTGGCGTTATACCGAATACACTTCTAGCCAAGGAGCAGGAAAAGGCTCAGTCGTGTCCCGCATGCTGTACGACCATAGCAAAGATCCGGACGAAAACCACAACCTCGCCAACTTGCCCGATTACAAGACGATTGTCTCAGAACTATCACGATCGCTAAACTCAAATAAGGGTCGATAGCCCACTCACCCGCGGGGGCGTCACCCCGATTGCCTCGTGAGTTCTTTGATATAGGTCAATTTTGATCAACTGGCCTTTTGATTCTTCTCATCGCCTCTCTTGAGAAAAAGTCATGTCGAGTATTCTCGAAATCTATCCAGTGAGCCAAAAGATAGGGCTGCCTGCATTGTCACGGAGGGTCATTCAATCGAGATGTTCCCTGGCACTACGTTCGTTCGGTGTATCCAGATCTGTCGGGCCAGCCAATATTCAAAGCTGGGACTCGAGTGGTCGACCAAAACACGCCTATTCATGAGCGTTGGGGTGGATAGCTCGTCACAGGGAGCCCCTGTAGAGCACATGGGGAATATCGTCTACAAGGAAACAGATTCCGGAGCTGAATTCGGATCCGTCTTTACCGCTGATGATATACCAAACCGTGGATACCTATTCGAAGGGAGCGATATCGTCGCCCATCTTATTCTCACTCATCAAGCCAAACTCCGCACCCTGCTGGCGGATCTCGTGATATCGACCCGACGCACCTTCCACGACCAAAGAGTCATGGATGAGCTGCTAAAGCGCGACGAGCCCATTTCGGATTCGACCGCGAGACGGATCAAGCATGCGAGCGACAAGGTCCTTAAATATATGTTCTTCGCCGACCAAGCCGATATTCCGAAGATCGAGATCTCTGACTCTGCCTTCGCCCAGACTTTCCATGCACGGGAACCCAGAGACTCCAAAGGGAGGTCACTCTACCAATTGAGGGCAAACCGCCGCATGTCCCGCTATCCTTCCAGTTTCATCGTTTACACCGACACCTTCAACGATCTACCGCAAGACGTGCTTGACTACATTTGGGCCGAAATCGAACGCATTTTGGACCCAACTATCCGACACGAGGGCTACAGCCACTTGTCTCGAAGCGAAAAAACCGTTATCAAAAAGATTCTACTGGAAACCCATCCTTCGGCTACAGAATATTGGAAGTAACGGATCTCAGGTAAGGCAACCGCTTAAACAACCCGGTCGAGAAGGGCCTTTCCCGCCAATTTACGAGATTTAAAGACATTTCTGCATAGAATGTACAAGGGATTGCCCAATCGTTACAATATGGGTTGCCCAAAATGGATTATCCTCATTTGGTTTCAAAATACCTTATGAATTATCCCAAACTCCATAACGCCATGTGGCCCGGACTCGTCGGTAAAGGCGGCGACGAAGAAGGTGCCGAACCACCCATCAGTCTTGATCGCATGCTGGAATTAACAGCGGGCGCCGAAGTCAACGGACAGAAGTTCGAGGGCATCGACTACTTCCTGTTTCATCCGCACACCGATCCTGACGCCAGCGACGACGAACTAAAGGCAATCGCGGACAAGATCGCCGGTCACGGATTCACCGTGGGATCGCTGGTAGCTCCGGTCTGGCCTGGCACCGTTGGTGACTCCGCCATGGGCGATGACGAACAGCAACAGAAGTTTCTGACGGCGGTCGAAAAGGCCTGCCGTATCGCCAAAATCTTTAATGACCACGGCGTGCGCAAGTATGGCGTCATCCGTATCGACTCCGCCGAGGGCGGTATCGAGAAATGGCGCGAAGACCCCAAGGCCAACACAGCACGCATAGCCGACACCTTCAAGAAAGCCGCCAAAATCGCCGCCGACCATGGCGAGCGCTTGGCCGCCGAAGGCGAGATTTGCTGGGCGGGAATGCATTCCTGGAAGGACATGCTCAATCTTCTCGAAGAAGTGGGCATGCCAGAGACACTCGGATTCCAATGCGATCTGGCCCATTCTTATCTCTATCTCCTAGGCTACAACGCGCCCGAACATGCCCTCTTGCAGGAAGGCTATAGCGACGAGGAATTCGACGCCGCCTATAAAACGATGACCGACGCCCTGCGTCCCTGGACGATCGACTTTCACGTTGCCCAGAATGATGGCAGTGTCCACGGCACGGGCTCGCACGACAAAACCGGCAAGCACTGCCCGGCAGACGACCCAAATGGCAAGCTAGACATCGTCAAGTGCTCTGGCTACTGGCTCGAAGGAG
>Ga0213868_10004406_pt1 | contig 12848 bp, 11 predicted proteins | sample PICome_9_FD_160087 | JGI IMG/M metagenome (GOLD analysis project Ga0213868, IMG submission 160087) | Coastal seawater microbial communities near Pivers Island, North Carolina, United States - PICO127 | ecosystem: Environmental > Aquatic > Marine > Coastal | place: USA: North Carolina...
ATTTAACAATATGAATTTTAAATATTATCTAATTATAATTTTTTTAATATCTTCAAATGCTAGCGCATTTGATAGAGTTACAGGTGAAGTATTTGCAAGTAGATCAGAAGTTATTGCTGCTAATGGTATTGTGGCAACTAGCCATCCTTTAGCTACTCAAATTGGTCTAGATATTCTAAAACAAGGTGGTAATGCAATTGATGCAGCAATTGCAGCAAATATTGCTTTAGGTCTAATGGAGCCAACTGGTAACGGTATCGGAGGAGATTTATTTGTAATAATCTGGGACGCAAAAACAGAAAAACTCTACGGATTAAATGCTAGTGGTCCTGCTCCAGAAAATATTTCTATTGATTATTTTAAAAAAAATAATTTAACTAAAATTCCATCTTATGGTCCTCTTCCTGTAACTGTTCCTGGTGTTGTAGATGGTTGGGTTAAATTACATAATCGATTTGGTTCAATGGAGTTTCAGGAGTTATTTGTACCAACAATTACTTATGCAAGAGAGGGTTTTCCCATCACCGAAACAATTGCTTATTATCTAGAATTATCTTCCAAAAAATTTAAAGATTATCCTAATTTCAAAAATGTGTGGATGCCTAATAATAAGATATTAAAAAAAGGTGACTTATTTAAAAATATATATCTTGCAAATACATTGGAAGAAATTTCTAAAACTAAACGGAAAAGTTTTTATGAGGGCAGAATTGCTAAAATAATTTCTGGTTTTATTAAAGACCAAGGTGGTTTTTTATCAGATTCAGATCTTGCAAACTATCATTCGGAATGGGTTGAACCAGTATCATCAAATTATAGAGGATATGATGTTTGGGAGTTACCACCAAATGGACAAGGTATAGCAGCACTTCAGATCTTAAATATATTAGAACAATACGATATAAAAGAAATGGGTCTTTTTAGTAGTGAATATGTGCATCACTTTGTAGAAGCAAAAAAATTAGCTTTTGCAGACAGGGCTAAATACTACGCTGATCCTAAATTTAACAACATCGACATATCACAGCTAATATCAAAAGAATATGCTATAGAAAGAGCAAAACTAATTAGTTCATCAGAAGCTATGAAGAGTGTGGATGCAGGCATTTTAAAAGATGGCGATACTATATACCTAACAACTGCTGATAAATATGGCAACATGGTTTCACTTATTCAAAGTAATTACAGGGGTATGGGTTCTGGGATGGTCCCTCCTAATTTAGGATTTATGCTTCAAGACAGAGGCGAGTTATTCAGCTTAGACAAAAGTCATGCTAATTCTTTGATAGGAGGTAAAAGGCCATTTCATACGATTATTCCTGCTTTCATTACTAAAGATAATAAACCCTTTGTAAGCTTTGGTGTTATGGGTGGGGGAACTCAACCCCAAGCACATGCGCAGATAGTCATAAATCTAATTGATTTTGATCTTAACCTCCAAGAAGCTGGAGATGTATCAAGAATTGTTCATACAGGTTCTAGTGAGCCTACAGATGAAGTTATGTTTGATGGTGGATATGTCAATTTAGAAAGTGGATTTCCTTTGCATATACACAAAGATCTAAAAACTTATGGACATAAGATTGGTAATGAAAAAGGTCTCTTTGGGGGTTATCAGGCAATTATGCTTAAGAACGGAGTTTACTATGGTGCATCTGAGTCAAGAAAAGATGGACATGCTGCAGGATATTAATATTTTTCTAAACTATCAATAAAGTCTTGAGCCACTTGCTTTTCTATACCAGAAGAAAAGAAATGACCACCTAAATATTTTTTAACTGTTGGATTGTTGTATTTTTCAATAGCTTGCTTTACTAATAATGAGTCTATCTCTAAATCATCTTCTGCATAAGCAAAGTAGGTAGGAATATCATTGTTTCCGATAACATTATGATTATCCATCCTATTCCCCATAGCATTACCTATGAAGAATTCTTTAAAAAATTTCTCAGTCCCTTTTACCTTAAATTGATCTAAGTAATGATCCATTAATTTTTTACTCATTAAATGTTCGTAGTCCTTTATTCTTTTTAAAGCAGTTGGTATAAAAAGTATTCTTGATAACAAGTCACCATAAAAAGGAATTTTTATAAGTGATAAAAGAGGGATATTTGCAGAATCAATTAAAGGTACTTGATAACCAATAAAACTAATATTATCTGGATTATTTGAAGCATATTTAGCAACAACCGCTGCACCAAAAGAGACACCGTAGAGAATTACATTTTCAGCCTGACAATACTCAATAAGTTCTTGAAGTTGTCTTTCCATAAGTTCGATATTTACATCATTAACGACTCTATCTGAATAGCCTCTACCATATTGATCATAGGTTATAACCCTATAATTATTTTCAAGAAAAACATTTACATATTCTTCGTAAGCCAATGATCCAAGAGTAGCTCCATGAACTAAAACAATAACTTTACTATCTTTACTCCCTATATCTTTATAAGCAGTAATACCATCACTAAGCATAACCTCCATATAGCCAGAATTTATTCTAAAATCCTTTACATCTATATTCTCTCTGTTTAAAGCTGAATATAAACAAGCTGGTATGAGAACAAAAATAAAGAAAATATAGATAATTTTTTTCATGATTAAATATATCAAAGTTTATATAGCAATAGTTGGTATATTAAATATCCTCATTCGCAGATCGATTACTCAACAATAACCCACTTTGGATTGTTAGAAAGAACCTAGTTTGCAAAAGCAGAGATACAATATTTTCTTGCTTCAGCTTCATCACCAAAAAATTCAGTTGATAGTTCCATGCAACTATCCATTTCAGTCTTTGCACTTACATTAACTATGTTGCCATAGGAATTAGTTAGTCCTAGATAGATAGCTAATGCTATTACCAGCAAACCTATTAATATTTGATACTCTTTGATCATTTTCTAACATCCATTAATTTATAAGTGCTTATAATTTTTATAAGTTTTTTTGATAGACTTTTACTTATATTGTTAATAGCAAGCAAAATGACTAATACTTTAGCCTCCATTACATACGAAGATGACATCACAATAATTACCCTTGATGATGGAAAAGTAAATGCGTTCTCCTATGACATGCTAACTCAAGTACATAGGCTCTTGGATCAAGTTCCACAAAAGAGTGGTGCACTTATTATAAAAGGAAGAAATGGTATTTTTTCAGGTGGTTTTGATTTGAAAACTATAGCATCAGGGGATTTATCACAGATTACAAAAATGATTGAATCTGGCTATAACCTCATTTTAAAACTCTATTCTTTTGATAGGCCAATTATTGCTGCTGTATCTGGACATGCAATTGCTCTTGGTTTGTTTGTTGCCTGTTGCTCAGATTATAGAATTGCAATTGATGGAAAATATATCTGTCATGCAAATGAAGTTAGAAATAATATGGCTATAACAGACCAGATAATGGAAATACTTAAAGAGAGAGTCAATAAAAAATATTTCTATTCTGCCATTTATCATGCTGACCCATTTTCAGTTAAAGACGCAATTGATGTTGGTTACATTGATGAGGTTATTTCTGAAGATAGGTTTATGGAAAGAGTTAATGAGAAAGCAAAAGAACTAGCCTCATTGCCACACCCTTTTTATGCTAATACAAAAAAAACCGCTCAAAAAGAAAGAAGAAAAAAAATTAGTGTTTCTATAAAAAAATATCAAATACAAACATCTATATTAAGAGCAATACTTAAATTAAAATTTTGGTAATGAATAAAGCAACTGTTTAGATTTGCAGAGAAGGGTTCTTAAATTGTTTATTGATTATTTCATGTGACTTTTTTGTCCTCACAATGTCCGCACAGCCTATTTTTTTGATTTACTAACGATTGTTGTATTTGTATTAAAACCATATAGAATATGCGATTACAGACAGGAGGGATGGCAGAGTCTGGTTTATTGTAACGGTCTTGAAAACCGTCGTGCCTTCATCGGCACCGTGGGTTCGAATCCCACTCCCTCCGCCATTTGGTACATACAATGTCAGATCAAAATAAAGATATATCAGCATTTTTTACAGAAATCCCACCGTTTTTAAAAATATTTAATCTCACAAATGCTTACCCAACTGATGATTCTAAATTTATTGTTGAATTTAATCCTGGAGTTGAGTTAACACATTCTAACGGCATGGTTGTTCAAGGTGGATTTGTGACTGGTATGCTAGATAGTTGCATGGCTCAGTTCTTAATTTATAAATCAAAAGGTAAGCAAATACCATTAACTTTAGATATAGATGTTAAATTTTTACGACCATGTGCTCCAGGACCATTAAAAACCATTGCCACCATAACTAAAGAGGGTAAGTCTATTTGTTTTACTGATGCCGTTCTTTACCAAAATGATGTCTTAATTGCTACTTCATCAGCTACAAATAAACTAGTTGATAACCCTTTTTAAGATATACTTTTCGCCATGGATGACGAAAAGTTATACGATCTTTTAAAATATATTAAACCCATTAATTCTTTTGATAATACAGAACACCCCTCAGCTCCCGATTATTCAAATTTAGATAATTGGGCAGCTTACCCTGATAAAGATGCTCAACAGTTTTATGTACCTAGCTCTAATTACTCAGTAATTAAAAAAAATAATGAAGTAGATGTTTTTTATATACATCCAACAGGCTTTTTTGAAAAAACATGGAATTCTTTTATGGAAAAAGATCGTGCAGCCTACGAAAGAACTGAAATGATGCTTGGTAATCAAGTTTCAGCATTTAATGATAGTTGTAATATATATGCACCTGAATACAGGCAAGCCACCTATTATTCTTATTTTGCTAAAGATTCTGACGGTATGAAAGCTCATGATCTAGCATTTGAAGATGTTTTAAGCTCTTTTAACTACTTTATTGAGAACTTCAATAATAATAAACCTTTTATTATAATGAGTCATAGTCAGGGAGCGCTGCATGCGCATAGACTAATTTCTAAATACATCCAAGGAACATCATTACAAAAAAGAATGATTTGTGCTTATGCGATTGGTTATATTATTCCTGAACAATATTACGATGATTTATTTCCATTAGTACCAAGATCAACTTCACCAACTGACACCAACTGTCTTATATCTTGGTCAACCGTGACTGAAGGATTTAAGAGACAAAGAGAGCGAACTATATTTTGGAAACCAGAAGGATGGTCAATTGAATACATGGATCAGAAAATATTTTCTACTAATCCTTTTTCTTGGACTAATGATTCAGATTGGTATGAGCCATCAATGTCTCACAGTTCAGTTATAACAAAATCACCTAATTTTAACTTTGCTGATAGATTAGCAACTAATCATTCTGGCGCTAAAAAAAGCTTAAGATTAAGCACCGAACAACATTTTTCTGTATCGATAAATAGTATCAATGGTTTATTAGAAGCTCGAGGTCCATTAGTTAATAAAATAAAAAAAATGCAACATTTTACAGGTGATTTACACAGCTATGATGTCATGCTTTTTTGGGGTTGTTTGAGAAATAATATTAAGGATAGAATACGTGCATATCTATAAAATTCTTTTTTTTATTATGTCTTTATCTCCTGTAATACATTCGTTCGAAGAAGGCTCTGTATTCAACGAAGATGTAAAAATTATATACAGAGATTATGGTCCCAAAGACGCTGAACCAATTCTTTTGGTGCAAGGTCTTGGTGGTCAACTTATCAATTGGCCCGATCATCTTATAGATTTTTTAATTTCAAATAATTTTAGGCCTATAGTTTTTGATAATCGTGATACGGGCTTATCATCAAGGCTGACAGATGATCGTTTTGCAGAGGGTAATAGATCTAAAACTATAAATTCTACATACTTAAAATACTACTTTAGGTTGCCAATTAATCCGCCTTATACATTAGATGACATGGCAAGTGACGCTATCTTAATACTAGATAAATTAGATATTGATAAAACTCATCTATTAGGCATGTCTATGGGTGGAATGATTGCGCAAATAATTGCTGCAAATCACCCAGAGCGTATCAATTCATTTACATTAATTGCATCATCAATTTCCGCCCCCAGTCCGTTAAATGGTCCTACAAGAGACGTTCGAAGGCTTTTAATGAAAAGATCTGCAAACCCTTATTCAACAAATGATGAACGTATTGAGAGAAGTAAAAAAATATTTAGTTTAATTGGTTTGGAAGGTTATGACCTTGATACAGAAGAATTTTATAACAAATCAATCGAATCAATTGAAAGAGCTGGTCCTGATGATACAGGTTTCAGTCGTCAAATCATGGCAATTTTAGGATCAAAAAATAGAATAAAAAAAGTTAAGTCAATAAATGCTAACACTCTTATTATTCACGGAAAGGAAGATCCTCTAATCAAAGTCAAAAATGCATATAAAACTAATAAGCTTATTAAGAATAGCTCTTTAATAATTTTGCCCAACATGAGACATTTAATTGAACCACCTGTATTTGATTTATTTAAAGATGATTTACTAGCTCACCTTAATAAATAATGCTGTCAACTAGATTTAAATTTAATTATTCATCAGGTGCCATAGCCAATGGCATTAAGACGGATATGTTCACATTTTTTTTACTATTTTTTTATTCAAGAGTTATTGGACTTGACCCACTTTTAGCATCTTTAGCTATTGGCCTCGCATTAATTGTTGATTCATTTACAGATCCAATAATGGGCACCATTTCCGATAGAACGAATAGCAAATTTGGTAGACGACATCCTTTTATGTTTGTTTCATTTTTACCCGTTGGTATTTTTTATATTTTATTATTTTCACCAACACCTGAATGGGATATTTCTCAAAATCAATTATTTTGGTGGATGTTCATCTGTACTAGTTTTACAAGAATTGGTATGACTCTTTTTGATGTGCCACATAGATCATTTGGAGCTGAAATTACAAAAGATTATATAGAACGTACTAAGCTTTTTTCTTGGCGTGAAATGTTTTCTTGGATTGCAGGTATTTGTAATGCATTTCTTGCATATAACATTTTTTTTAAATCTACTTCGGAATATCCATTTGGTCAATTAAATCCTGAAGCTTATTTTCCTCTGGCATTAACAGGGGCATTTTTTATGATGTTGGGTATTTTATATTCAACTATAAGCACAAGAAATAATATTAATTTATTGTCATCATGGACCGGTGGCACTTCTCTGAGTCAAATCATATCAGAGCTAAAAATAGCTATCTCAAATAGATCATTTATTTTATTTTTCTTAGGTAATTTAACACTATCTATTTCATGGGGTCTGCTTAATAGTTTAACCCTATTTATAAATACAGACTTTTGGGGTTTGAGAGGAGACCAAATAGGAATCTTTTTATATTTATACTTTGCTGCAGCATTTCTTGCCTTTGCAATAACTCCCAAATTTGTATCAAAAATTGGTAAAAGAAATTTCGTACTATTCTGCGTATCAGGAGTTGCTTTAACATCTCCAATGGCATTTATTTTTTATAATTTAGGTCTCACTCCTGAAAAAGGTACCACAGAATTAGTTTTATTTTTATGCTTACCACTTATCTTTGTTTCTACATTAAGCATTGCAGGCAATATGGCAAGAGATGCAATGATTGGAGATATAGCAGATGAGGTTGATTTGCAAAGTGGTAAACGTCAGGAAGGGGTCCTATATTCAGCAGTTTCTTTTATACAAAAGGTTAATACTGCATTTGGAGCCTTAACTGGTGGCCTAACACTATGGATTCTAAATATTTCTAAAGATACTCCCACATATGATCAGGCTTATGCATTATTTTTTGTTCAAGGCGTAATTGGGCCGATTTTATTAGTAATCCCTCTCATATTCTTTTATTTCTATTCTTTAGATAAGAAAAGACATTCAGAAATATTAATGAAGATTGAAGAAAGGAATAATTTTTAAGAAAGTAATTTCTCAATTGAAGCAGAAATTCGTTTCCATAAATTCTTTTCTGCAGCAACTGGTTTCTTTGATAAATTATTTAAAAAATGTGCTATCAAGCCTTCCAATGTATCTAAATCATTAGAGGATTTATTAAACTTATTGGTAAGCATTTCTAGTTGGATACTTTGTCTCAAATCAGCATCTTTTTTTAAAGAATCAAGACCAGCTATAAGTTCTAATTTTACACATGCATATTGAAGATTATTCAAATCTGATTTTGTTGGAGAATCTGTATTGAGTTTATTTTTTATTGAAGCGGGTATGTCAGACTTCTCTATATCATCACTTAAATAAGATTCTAAAATATTTATATATGAAGTAATTTTTAATATTTGCTGTTCTTTGGTTTTTTTCTGTTTAATGGAGATTATTTCTTTTTTTAATTGATCCAGTTCTTTTGATTTATTAATATTTTTTAAAGCTTGAATTTCGTCATTAGCTTCATTTGTAGATATTTGACCATCTTTTAGCTGAGCCAATAACTCATTCACTTTAGTTATTTCAGATTCAATAACCTCTTTTTTTGCTGTAAAGAATCTATCAGCTGACTTATTAAATTTTTCCCACAACTTGTTATCAGTCTTTCTTCCGGCCGAACCAGCATTTTTCCATTCATTTTTAAGATCATTGAACTGCTTAATACTTATATCGTTATCTTCGTTTGATATTGCGTTCACCTTTGCTATTAGGCTTTCTTTAGCACTAATAACAATTTGTTCTTGTTTTTTTATAGCATCATTAATTGGTTTCTTAGCTTCTATATAAGCTTTTCTTAATTTATTTAAATCTTTGTCTAATACAGGAGCAAATTCCTGCCATTTATCAAAAGTGCTTCTTAGATACTGAATAAGAAATTTAGCTTGAGGCCATTTAGTTGAATTATTGGAAACATATTCGTTGATTTCTGAAATGATTAATTCTCTTTCTTGAGCATTATTAATTTTTATTTCTTTAAGTTCATCAAAGTACTCTTTACATGGTTCCCAGGCTTTATTTGTTAATTCATTGAATAAATTCCATTGGTCTCTAGAAGCAGGTCTGCTTGATAAATCTAATAATTGCCACTTAGTTTGAATATCATGAATAAGGTGAGCCTGTTTCTTTGGACTATCAAGTGGTCTATCAATCACTTTATTAATTTCACTTATTAACTCTTCTCTTTTAGGGTTAGTAGCAAAAGATGACATTTCATCAAAGTATCTTGATTGGCCAATAGCAAAATTTAATTTATGTCTTAATTTATTAGGTATTTTTCCGATACCTTTAGTTTTAGACATGACATCACGCACTTTTTTTTGAGCGTTTTTAATTGAACCTTTACTAAATAAAGCCTCAGCTTCGTCTAATTGTTTAAATAAATCTTGACTAGTTTCCACAATAATCTCTTTTGATGTTTATAATTATAACAAATGAAAAAGCGAATTCTAACAGGTATTACGACAACTGGTACTCCTCATATAGGAAATTATTTAGGTGCTATCAAACCAGCTCTTGAACTTGCTAAAGAATATGATGAATCTTTTTATTTTTTAGCTGATTACCATGCAATTATAAAAAATTCAAAAAGCACTGAAGTCACAGACTCAGTAAAAAATGTTGCTCTTGCATGGCTAGCATCTGGACTTAATCCAAACAAATCATTTTTTTATAGACAGTCAGACGTACCTGAAATATTAGAGCTTAGTTGGGTATTAAATTGTGTTACAGCTAAAGGTCTTATGAATCGCTCTCATGCATACAAAGCAGCCACAACCCTAAATAAAGACGATGAAGACAAGGGTATAACTATGGGTTTATTTTCTTACCCTATATTAATGGCAGCAGATATCCTAATGTTTAATGCAACTCATGTTCCAGTAGGCGCTGATCAGATTCAGCATATAGAGATGACAAGAGATATTGCCGGAAGGTTTAATCATCTATATAAAAAAACTTTTATACTTCCTGAGGCTATAATTCAATCAACTAACGAGACAGTTCCTGGCATTGATGGTCAAAAAATGTCTAAGTCTTATGGAAATATTATTCCTTTACTATCTACTGAAAAACAACTAAAAAAATCTATTGCTAAGATAGTTACTAATTCTCTGGAGCCTGGCGACCCAAAAGATCCATCAAATTGCACAGTCTTTGCTTTATATAAATATTTTGCTTCAAAACCAATGGTTGATGAACTTTGTGATGATTATAAAAAAGGTATTAGCTGGGGAGATGCTAAAAATAAATTATTTGAAGTTGTAAATAATGAAATTACTCCCATAAGAGAATCATATGAAAAACTCCAAGAAGATAAAGATTTTATAAATGATTTGCTCAGTGATGGTTCAAATAAAGTAAGGCCTATCGCTAAAGAACTTTTAGATTCTATTAGAAGTTCAGTAGGTATTAATAAAATATCTTAATGAAATCGTCTGCCTCAACATGGCTTAAATTTGGTCTATTTACTGTTGGGTTAGGACAATCTTTTGTTTTTGTAATTGTTCCTCCTCTTGCAAGAGATCTTGGTTTGTCAGAAATACAAGCTTCGCTTGTATTTGCTTTCTCAGCTATAGCTTGGGCACTTACTAGTGCAGCATGGGGAAGGGCTAGTGATAAATACGGAAGACGCAACATTGCAATACTTGGGCTTATAGGATACTCAGCCTCTCTATTAGCCATGATAGTTCCATTATTCCTAGTTGAAAAAAATCTTTTAGATATCGTATTTTTATTTCCACTTCTTGTTTTTGGGAGAATGCTTAATGGTCTAATTGGTTCAGCTACAAGACCTGCAACATTTGCATATATAGCTGATACATCTAGTAGGGAAAAAAGAACTGTTAAATTCGCCAGATTAGAGTCCAGTTTTTTAGTTGGAACAGTAGCAGGACCGCTAATAGGAGGCTTTCTTATTCTAATAACAAAAGAAACTCCTTTTTATGTATTTAGTATATTAGCTTTAATAGCATCTATAGGTATCTATAAAAATGTTGATAACACTGCTAGAGATAAAAAAAGTGTTCTCCAATCAGAAAAAATATCATGGAAATCTAATACCGTTTGGCCTTTTTTGGTATTAGCATCTATTTCCAGCTTATGTCTTGCATCATTAATTCAAACTATAGGTTTTTATTTGTTTGATGTATTCCCAAATATTGATGATTTACCAATCTTAATAAGCATGACATTTGCACTTTTATCCATATCAACAATTGTTAGCCAGTACCTTTTTACGGATGCATTTCCTCTATCTAATAATAAATTACTGTTATGCGGTGTTTTATTACTATTATTTTCATATTTAACAATGGCTTTATTCCCAAAGATTTCTATTTATTATTTATCCATAATAATAAATGGAATTGGTGGTGGTATGTTAAGACCAGCTATATCTTCATCGTTATCTCTATCACAAACACCCGAGCATCAAGGAATTGCAGCAGGCTATCTAGGTTCTGTTTATCCTGTTGGCCATATATTAACTCCTGTTCTTGCAATGCCTATATATGCAATTAATCCATCATATCTATATTATTTTTCATCAACACTATGTCTTATCTGTTTTATATTTATAATAAGTCATCCTATTTTTAGAAAAGAAATAAGAATATGAAAAAAAGTTTACTAATAATTAATCTAGGCACACCAGATAGTCCATCTTATTTTAGTGTTTTTAAATATTTAAGAGAGTTTCTATCAGATGAAAAAGTTTTAAACATTAATCCAATACTAAGATTTATTCTCGTTAACTTTATTATTTGTCCTTTCAGATCTTTTAGTTCCTCTAAAATATATAAAAAAGTTTGGCATAAAGATTATGGTTCTCCGTTACTTCATAATACCAAGGAACTAACTAAGTTATTATCAGAAAAATTGACTGACGTTGATGTTCAATTTGCAATGCGATATCAGACACCTTCTATTGCAACAACTATTGATCAAATTCTTGCCAAGAACCCAGATGAGATAATCATTCTCCCTTTGTTCCCACATTATGCTGCAGCTACCACAGGGTCTGTATTTAAAGAAGTATCGAAATGTTTAGCTGATAAATGGGTAGTACCAAAAATTACATTTATAAATCAGTTCTATGATAATGATGTATTCATTAACGCCTGGATAACTAAGGCTAATAAATTTGATATTCACTCATATGATAAAGTAATTTTTAGCTATCATGGCGTTCCTAATAGTCATGTTGACAATGTATATCCCGATTCTTTATGTAAAGATAATAATTGTGAATTAGGGATAACAGATGCTAATAAATTTTGTTATAAAGCAACTGTCTACGAAACAACTAAACTTATAGCTCAGAAGCTAAATTTAGATAGTTCTAAGTACATAGTGTCTTTTCAATCAAGACTCACAAACAAATGGTTAGACCCCTTTACAGACGAGGTTTTAGAAAAACTACCTACTCAAAATCATAAAAAAGTTTTAGTATTCTCACCAGCATTCACAGCAGATTGTCTTGAGACTATTATTGAGATAGGTGACGAATACCAAGAACTATTCATTGATGCAGGCGGAGAAGTACTTGATTATGTACCTTCTCTAAATTATTCAAATGAATGGGTGGATGCAATTATAGATATTACAAAACTAGGTCATACAAATGTTTAAAAAAGATTTATTAAAAGATAAAAATATATTAGTAACTGGTGGAGGAACAGGACTAGGTAAAGAGATGGCTACTCATTATGCTGAACATGGAGCAAATATATTTATTTGTGGAAGAAGAGAAAACGTCCTTAAGGAAACAGCTAATGAGATTATGGATAAGCATGGTGTATCAGTAGACTACGAAACACTAGATATAAGAGCGCCACAAGATGTTGATAACTATATTGATAGAATCTTTCAAAAATCACCTCTTGATGGTTTGGTTAATAATGCAGCAGGAAATTTTATATCACCAACAAAAGATTTATCGCCTAAAGG
>Ga0213868_10004410_pt1 | contig 12846 bp, 13 predicted proteins | sample PICome_9_FD_160087 | JGI IMG/M metagenome (GOLD analysis project Ga0213868, IMG submission 160087) | Coastal seawater microbial communities near Pivers Island, North Carolina, United States - PICO127 | ecosystem: Environmental > Aquatic > Marine > Coastal | place: USA: North Carolina...
TCATCAGAAAAGGAGAAAAACTCATTATTTTTCTTGAGTTCTAATGACAGCATATTGCCAGAGGAATCTATTGATAAGATATTCATTAAGAGTAATAGTACATTAAGAGTTTTTTATATACAATTCAATGGAGAATATAATCTCCCCGTAGTTAAACTGGATATAACAAGACCCTCCTAAGGTTTAGTTCCTGGTTCGAGCCCGGGCGGGGAGGCAAGTCTTTTCTTTAGAATCAATGAAATAAACAAATATTAAAAATTATTCAATCCTACACCACCAACCACACCACCATTTGCTTTAAAAACAGCTCAATTCATTCCTAGTTTTTTTTTCAAATGTTTCTTTCAAAAAACCAAACATCTCTTAATAATAACAAGAAAGTGTGTGGCTAGAGTAGTCTTTTAATCAAATAGTACGACCCCCAACAATACCCTAAATGATTTGTCTGAGAGTTAAATGTTGTTGTGATTGAGACTATGATGATTAATTGCTTTTACTCATTTCCAGATGACGCACATAAATATCTTCAGGCCAATATGTTTTTATATAGGCTAAAATAGAATCGATCTCTTTATCGTTTAACTTGTCACCGAATCCAAGCATTTTGCCTTGGTAGTTTTCAACTAAATTATTAAACCCATATTTAATAATACTATGCAAGAGTTCATCAGAATGATGCCATGTATGTGCTGTTCCATTGAGTGGTGGCGGCACAATATGACCATCTGCATCAACTGACCTCCAATTTTTAGTTCCACTTAGGTCTTCTTTATGACAGCTAGCACAGTTCTGATTGTATAATAATTTTCCCTGTTGAACTTGCTCTTTAGAGTCTCTTGAAATAGGAAAGTGATTATCTGCATGGCTATATTCTATTGAGGAATAACTAAAAAGAACTAATGTTATGGGAAGTATTTTATTTATAACATTCAAATTTTATATATCCTACGCCTACGTCTGCTTTACCAAAGGATGCCTGTTTCCCATATTTCGCACACTCTTTCTCCGCCATTGAAACCGCGCTATGAAGATTAAACATATGGGTATTGCTTATATTTACAAAATTTTGATCTGACGAGTTCATTCTTGCAGCACACCCTGACAAAACAATGACCAGTATTACTATAAATATTTTATTCATATCTTAATTATAAGAATATATGTAGCTAACTTACATTATTTTGCAGGTATGACATAAGTTGCTGGATAGGTTCTATGTTTATCAGTTATAGAATCTGTTATTCCTAAATCAAAAAAGAATACACTTGCCGCTAGTTTTCCACCTTCCATATCACTAGGAATACTTCCAAATGCTTTTTTACCAGAATCTGTTTCACAATCATATCTCAAGGGATCATCAGATCTTCTTATCATTACAACCACGGGTAGATCTGCACTCCAATTACCTCTTTTGTTTGAAAGCTTACAGTTTCCTGAGGAACCATCTGCAAAAGATAAGGATACTGGTACATTGGCATCATTAATTATTGTTGCGCAACTAGATATAAAGATTGCAGATACAATTAATACTAATTTATTCATTATTTATTCCCCTTTATTAGCTTTTATAGTTCATCATATCATATAAATCTATTTATCTATACGTCTAATAAAGCAGGAAAGTTCTAGCTATAGTAAAATTTGAATCGAATTTTTAATCAAAATACTTAAAATTTATATTTTGTGTTAATCACAATCCAGTTCAGATCTCTATCATGAGCTTTCATTTTACTGCGATAATTCACATCTACTTTCAAAGCATTAAAGAAAGTTTTAGTGACGCCAAATCTAAGATAGTCAAATGATTGTCCAGATCCTACTGGGGTTCCTTCATTTATATCTTCTCCAACACCTAACTCACCAAATAAACTATAATTTTCCATTTTAATCTTTTTACCGATTTTGACATGGTGAGAGGTTTTATAATAACTTGAGTCAGAAAACCATAATTCTTGTCTTGTTGCAATGTAGTTTTCAGCAAAAAGGTTAGATGATAGAAATAATGATATTACTACAAAATTAATTATTTTATGCATAGTAGATCTCCTAGATTTATAAATTTTTTCTGATATTTTTTAATTTGAATACATGGATATTATTCTTTGCTCATCTTCCATAAGCTTGCATTGCTATTTGAATTTATTAGAAATAGTTCTCCTTTGCTATTAGTCTCTATATCCCTAATTCTTCCAATGAGATCTTCAAATATAATATCCTGACTCAAAACTTCATTATTTTTAAAATTAAGTTTATATAATGTTTTATATTTTAACGATGTGACAAACACATCACCTACCCATTCCGGGTAAAGGTCTCCGTTATATATCAAAATATTACTTGGCGCAATCGAAGGTGTCCAAGTCCATAATGGTTTTGTAAAGTTAGCTTTCCAGGCGCTCCCGTCTCCAATTTTAGTACCTATGTAATTAGTTCCACCCCAACCAATAATTTTCCAACCATAATTACCACCAAATTCTACTCTACCAAAAAAATCTCCACCTTTAGCACCATGATTTGAAATGTAGACTTCATCATCAAAAGGAGATAAATACATTCCTTGTGGATTTCTAATTCCAATTTGAATCACCTCTGGAAGCCATTTAGGTTTGATTGTAAATTTCGGATTATCTTGTGGTATCGAACCATCCAAATGAATTCTAATAATACTACCTGGATGATTAGTTATATCTTGAGCAATCATTCCTTTTCCACGCTCGCCTATAGATGCATATAAATAATTATCTTTTATTACAATACGTGAACCAAAATGATAACCACTACTAATAGGTGATTCAGCTCTAAATATATTTTCAAAAATAATTTTCTGCTCATTATATAAGCCTCTTGCTATTGAAGTAGAAGATTTACCCTGCTCTCTGTCTTCAGAGTAACTGACATAAACATAGCCATCATTGTAAAGAATATCTAACAATCCCCCTTGCCCATAATAAAAAAAGTCTAACTCATGATCGATTGAGTGTTTCTCTCCAGTTTTCATATTAATGCGTATGATTTCGCCTGTCTTTTCAGTAATGAGTAAATTATCATCATTGATAAAGGTCATGCCCCATGGTTCACTTAAGTTGGGAGTAATTTCTGAAAGTTTGATCCCATTAGTCGACAGTATTGTCTCAGAAAGTCCCAAAGATGGTAATGACAAGCTTAGGATAAATATTAAAATATAATTTTTAATCATTTGCATAGTTATCTACTTTCCATCGCTTTTTATAACAATCATAACAAGAAAGTATATGGATATAGTAGTCTTTTAATCAAATTATGATTTAATGTTATGTTGAGTTAATAATTTATTAATTATTGTTCTTATATAAATATGTGGTAAGTTTTTTTTATCAATATTCATAGCTTTAACTTTGAATCTACCTAAGTTTTTTTTATGCTCAGCTTGCGATTGATTAATTAAATCGAAAATTTTAATTTCTAACTCTTCATAATTATTATATTTATATCTTATCGGAGTATTAAAATCGAAACACACATTATCTTCGGTACTATCTATGCACATAGATTTAGTATCGATACAAAGAGATTCTAAAAGCAAGGTAGAGGCAAAAGACAACGTGACTTCACTTTCTTGTGCTGCCATATAACTCTCAAAACCTTGTGCTTGTTGAGTATATAAAGGTTTTGAAAATGATACATCACTGCCAAATAAGTTCTCAAAATATTTACGTTCGCTGTCTCTATTACTGCGTAATGCAATAATAAGACTAGGTTTATTTATCTTATAAAATTTAGCAATTGCATTATCTACAATTTTAGATTTAGCTTTCCACCATTTGTCAGTTATACCGTCATCAGTATGATCAGACAAGAAACAGATATCAAATTTTTTATTATATTGATTAAATTTCTCTAAAAATATACCCAATTTCAAAGATCCTATAGGATGTGGTTTACTTAGTTTCCAACCATATGAGCGTTGCTTTTTAACGTCATCTTCGCCAAAGGAAAAATAATAATCATGATTTACTTTAAAGTGCATCTGATTCTTTTGATATAATTCTCTTGTTCCATTTTGAATTGCTAAAAAATTGATATCTTTTAGTATCCCTGAAAGTTTGTGATACAAAATATTGTTATCATTAATTGTTAGAATTATTTTAGGATTATGGAATTTAATTTGAGTGGCCAAATATATTATATATATATCTCTGAAAAAATTTCTTAAAGTTAAAGGATATATAAATAGATTTGCGATAAATTTAATAATAAAGTGTATGTTTATATATATTATGAATTTTTTATAATCAAAGACCGAGTAGTTAATTTTATTATCAATAATATAGTTTTCAATTAAATCAATATGATCTGTATCAAATACAATAAGTTTGCACTGTTTGGGTTTTTTAAATTTAATACTAAAAGTAAGTGAAAGTATCCTCTTTAACAATGACATATTTAATCATCCAATAATTATATTTTTTTTATTGGAATAGTTTTGGTATCAGAATTAGCGTCTCCAAAAACATGCATAGAACTATTGCTCATACCTACAACTCTATCAGGATTTGTTTGATACAATAGAACGGAGTCATCTTTGACAGTTTGATCACACATGGAACAAATCAGTCCAGAAAAATCGTCGTTTCTATGTTTATCTTGAATTCTTTTTGTTTCATCACTATCAAGTATTTCTGTTATGGTTTGTGTTTTGATGCTTCCAACCGTCAATATTTTATTATAATCAAAACAACATACATGTGCGTCGCCATTCACAGCAATATTTAAAGGACCATCTAATGGTCTTCCGCATGTTTTTTGTTTTTGTCCTGATATATCTCTATATTTTCGCCCATCAACATAATTATGTGGTTTCCATGCATAGACTTCATCAACTTTTGGTTCCCAAAAATTTATCCAATCTTCGTATTGGTGTTTATTCTCATCCATGACAATGTAATTTGCTATTACATAAACTGATGAATTATTTTTATTCTGATAATCTTGAAAAGCCAATATATTGCCAATAGCTTTATCATAATTTAGGCCTCCCATTACTTCCTCATAAACTTTTTTATCCATACCATAAATACTTAGTTTGAGCGTATCTATATATTTTGCAACATCCTCAAATTTTTTCTTTGTCATGGCTATACCAGTGGTACTAACATAAACATGAAAATCAGGATTAATTTTTTTAGCATACTTTATTTTTTCAAAAAGTTTAGGATCTAAAAAGACATCACCATATCCACATAGATCTAATACTTTGATTTTATGGAGTAATGCATCATCAATAGTCTTCTTCCAAACATCATACTCCATAGTTTCTATTTTTCTGGTTTGTTTTTCACGTGGACACATGACGCATGAAGCAGAGCACGCATTAGTAATTTCGATAGTAATTTCACTATTCTTAAAGTAGCTCATATTAATAAAACTATATATTAAATATTCAATAGAAACAAGGGCGCAGATAATTACAATTACTTGTTGTATACGTAGTTTTTATGCTAAAGAAGCATGCTTGATTGCCAATATATCTTAATCATTACAAAAAGTGTGTGGCCAGAGTATTCTTTAATTAAATTAACTCACTATAATATTGTTAGATTCTAATATTATCAGTAGAATTAGGATATAGATATATTGTATCTACTAATTATTCGCCTAAAGGAATAGCGTTAAGATTATGAAGAAGGAACTTATACTTAAACAAAAAATAGATGCATTAAATAACCACCCTTTGCTTGCCCAGAGTGATGTTTTCACAGAAGACCATTTAAAAATATTTATGGAGCACCATGTCTTTGCGGTTTGGGATTTTATGTGTATTGTAAAAAAGTTACAGGGGATAATTTGTCCATCATCAACGCCCTGGTATCCAAATAACTTCTCTAACAATGGTATAGCAAGATTAATAAATGAAATAGTTATGTTTGAAGAGTCGGATGAAATCTCTGATGGTGTTTTTATGTCACATTTTGAATTATATTTATCTAGTATGAAAAATATTAATGCAAAAACAGATAAAATAGAAGCTATAGTGGATGATGTTTCAAAAAATAAACCTAAAAGTTTTGATAAATATAATTTAGAGCCCGAATGCTTTAGTTTTTTAGAGGGAAATAATAAATTACTGAATACAAATCAACTTCATATTATATCTGCATTATTCACATATGGTAGAGAAACAACTCTTCCTGGGATGTTTCAGAAACTATTACTAAGAATTGGTGAGTCTTCAAAGTATGACCGTCTAAAACTTTATTTAAAAAGACATATTGATGTAGATTCAAATAGACATGGACCATTATCATTAATACTATTCAATAAATCCTGTGAAAATAATGATTTAAAATATAGTCAAGCTATGGATGCAGCAATTAAGAGTGTAGAAATTCGGTATGATTTATGGACAGGTATTCATAAAAAAATAAATTCTATAAATAACTAAAATACTTAAAATATATATAGTAATTAAATACTAAGATGATTGTAATATTGTTAATGCTTCATCCATTGTTTTTTTAGCATCTCCAAAAAGCATTCTTGTATTTTCTTTGAAAAATAATGGATTTTGGACTCCTGCATAACCGGTAGCCATTCCTCGTTTTAGCACCACAGAAGTTTTTCCTTTCCAACACTCTAATACTGGCATACCTGCTATTGGACTTTCAGGATCATCTAAAGCAGAAGGGTTTACAATATCATTAGCACCAATAATGATTGAGACATCTACATTTTTAAAATCATCATTGATTTCATCCATTTCATAAACAATATCATATGGTACTTTCGCTTCTGCCAAGAGTACATTCATATGACCTGGCATTCTTCCAGCAACAGGATGAATAGCAAAACTAACATCGATGTTTTTACCTTTAAGTATCTTAGCAATTTCATTCACAGTATGCTGTGCTTGACTTACGGCCATTCCATAACCAGGAATAATCATAATTTTCTTTGCCGATAATAATAATTCACTTAATTCTTGAGACTCAATTTCAATTATCTCTCCTTGATCTTCAACCGTGGTTGAGGTTGATTTTGTATCTGTACCAAAACCACCAGCAATAACAGAAATAAAACTTCGGTTCATAGCTTTGCACATAATATAACTTAGTATAGCTCCACTACTTCCAACGAGTGCCCCTACAACAATTAGTAAATCATTGTTAAGCATGAAACCAGTGGCTGATGCAGCCCAGCCAGAATATGAATTCAACATTGATACAACTACTGGCATATCTGCTCCACCTATTGCTAAAACTAAATGCATACCAAATAAAAATGCAAGCCCCGTCATAATAATTAGAGGGATAATGGCGTCATTAGTTGAATTAGCCGTTGTAAAAATATAACCATAAAATATTACTATTAAAATTATTCCAAGATTAAGCAAGTGCCTAGAAGGCAAGATAAGTGGGTTTCCACCAATTTTCCCACTAAGTTTTCCAAATGCAATAATTGATCCTGAAAATGTAATAACCCCAATAAATATTCCAATATATAGTTCAATGCTATGGATGAGCTTTTCAGTTCCTTTTAAAATTAACGTTTCATCTAAAAAATTTACATAGCCAACTAATACTGCAGCTAATCCTACTAAGCTATGCAATATCGCTACTAACTCAGGCATTTCTGTCATTTGGACATTTTTGGCTAAATAAATACCAATGTAACCACCAATAATCATTAGAATGAATATTAATAAAAAGTTTTCTGTAACAAGTGGGCTCAGCAGTGTTGCAACTATTGCAATTGACATGCCAAGAATACCATACATATTTCCTTTTCTCGCTGATTCTTGATTACTTAGACCACCAAGAGTTAATATGAATAAAACTGTAGCTCCTATATATAATGCCCTTGCAAGTTCAATACTTATTTCAAAATTCATAAAATTACTTCCTAAACATATCCAACATTCTTTTCGTGACCGCAAAGCCACCAACAATATTTATACTAGCAATCAAGATTGCTAGTGATGACATAATCACTAACAAAGGGTTATCAGATGATACCTGTATCAAGGCACCAATGATTATAATACTACTAACAGCATTCGTAACTGACATTAGTGGCGTATGCAATGATGCCGTAACATTCCAAACAACCATATATCCAATAAAACATGATAGAACAAATACTGTAAAGTGTGCCATAAATGAGGCGGGTGCAGATGAACCAACACCTACGAGTAAAAGTAACGATATTAAAAAAGGTATGACTGGAAATACTTGCTTAGGAGTATCTTTTTTTTCAGGAATAAGAGTTTTTGGCTCACTCTTAGTGATAGTTTGTGGTTTAGGAGACTCTATCTTTGGTGGCGGATAGGTAATCTTTCCATTTCTAATTATTGTCATTCCTCTTATAACTTCATCTTCCATATTAATTTGCGCCATACCATCTTTGTTTGGTGTTAAGTCATGTATGACATGATAAAGATTCGTTGCATATAATTTACTAGACTGTGAGGCTAGACGTGAAGGTAAATCTGTATAACCAATAATAGTGACTCCTCCCTGAACAATACACTTATCTCTTTGTGTATAGGCGCAGTTTCCACCTTGTTGTGCTGCTAAGTCTACGATAACACTGCCTGGCTTCATAACTTCAATCATGTCTTCTGTAATTAACTTTGGAGCTTCTTTGCCCGGAATCAAGGCTGTTGTAATAATTATATCTACATCTTTACATTGCGATTTAAATAACTCATGTTCTGCTTTAAGAAAATCCTTACTCATTTCTTTAGCATATCCTCCAGAACCAGAACCATCTTCATTAATATCGATTGTTAAAAATTCTGCATTGAGGCTTTCAACTTGCTCTTTTACTTCCGGTCTTGTATCAAAAGCTCTGACAATTGCCCCTAAGCTAGCGGAGGTTCCGATTGCCGACAGACCAGCTACACCGGCCCCGATAATTAGTACTTTAGCTGGAGGTATTTTACCTGCTGCAGTTATTTGGCCACCAAAAAATCTCCCAAATTTAAATGAAGCTTCGATAACAGCTCTGGATCCAGCAACATTAGCCATTGAACTTAATGCATCCATTTTTTGCGCCCTTGATATTCTTGGCACACAATCCATTGCCAATACATTTACATTATCTACAGCCATTTTTTTTAATTTTGATGTATGTTGTGCAGGACCAAAGAATGATACAAGAGTTTTAGAACCGACTAGAGCAGCTGTCTCATCAGGCATGTCCTCTAATGGGGCATTTATTTTTAGTATAATGTCTGCAGATGACCAAATTTCATTCGCATCTTCAATAATGGATGCGCCAGATTCTATATATTGATCATCCGTAAAATTAGATTTTAAGCCTGCTTTACTTTGAACTGATACTAAGTACCCCAGCTTAATAAATTTAATTACTATGTCAGGTGTAATTGAAACACGATTTTCGTTTTCTAAGACTTCCTTTAGAACTCCAATAATCATTTATTTTCCATAACGTTGATTATCATAATAATTAACTGACAGTGGTCTCTGAAGTTTGATCAATAATATAAGCTTATATGATTTATATTTATTATGGAAGCTTGAACAAGAGCATATTTACCAGGCTTGGTACTTTTAATGCTATATTCTGTCCGATTAATTATCATAAATTCCTTGTCTGGCTTGTTATTACTTATTTTTTCATATCGTAATAAATATTTAATATTAAGTGAGGAAGTGTTAAACATGCCAGAAGAATAAAAATATATTTAACTATAATGATATCAAATGAATATTGTCCATATGCTCGAAGAGAAACCAGCACTATTGTTGCAAAGAATATTGAGGTCATAGTTATAGTTTTTAAATATTGTTTAGTCTCATATTTTTTAGGAACCAACTTATCATGATAAATTGAATAAATATAATGTCTAATCGAATGATGGAAGCAGAAATATAAAATAAACGATAATAATGGTGGCAAAATAATAAAGTTTAAAATAAGTATTAAATAGACCGATGATCTCTTAATACCATTCGAATAAAGAGCGATAGATAATAATGAAAAATAAAGATAGTACATATAAATATTAGTATCAGCATGATTAAAATTAAGACCTATTATTTGATTAAATATATAAAAGACCTCTTGTGAGTGGAATAAAATAGGCAAAGCAATTGGCATGGAGCCAATTATTAATATCTGATAAAAGCCCATATCCTTATATTCAATATGATTTAATTCCTCAATACCAAAATGAAAAATAGAAATCATTAGAAAAAATATTAATGCTGCTAGAGGAAAATAAATCCAGATGAATAAATAAAATAAAGACAAAGCTATATAACCCACAGTAAAATAATAAACCCAATTTATATTATTTTTAAATAATCTCTCTGCGACTGAATAATCAAAAAAGCCATGAGGTATTCCAATAATAGTTACTGTTATCAATAATAAATAATATTGAAAATAATATGTAAAGATAGAAGGATTTATAAAAATAATACTGATAAACAACAAGCTCAAGATCATCAGTAGACCTAATTGTAGTCTGTTATATTTTTTTATTAATGAGAGATTTGATTGCATATTTAATAAAGATTACTTTTGGCATATTCATAATTATTCTAAGAATATCAAATATTGAAGGAATATCTGATAAAAATCTTATTATTACTTGATCATTATTTGAAGCAAACATATTAGAGATTATATCCTTGGCTTTTTTAGGTTCATTTTTGATAATCCTAAGTAGAATACTATCCATTTTTCTCAATATTTTAGCTTTAATCGTTAAGAGTGGATTTATGGAATCTATGTTATTTATCCTATTTACAAAGAATTCTGATTGCTTCTGAATATTTAAAAATGTATATCCTGTAGAAGCCCTTGTAGCTCCAGATCTTATACCAATTTTATGGACATTGTTTGCTAAGTCTGATGCTGGCAAGCTAGGCGACATTGGTATCACACCATATTCTGATCTTATAAGGTTATATTCACCTATTGTATTCTTGATATAAGAATCTAGAGTACTTTCCAGTTCATCAGATGTATAGATCTTGGGTGTAAAAAACGTATATTCTACTAGATAGCTTTTATCCTTAAAGGGAATAACATAATAAAAATTAAATTCATTATCTTGTGTAAAATCCATCAACTTGGAAACGACTTCATCACTAGATGAGAGAGGGTTAATATAATAACCCAGAAATACCTGATACATAGAAGCTTCTATACTAGATGGTCTACTATCATAAACATCTTTAGCTTCGTATGTAATATTATTAGATTTAATCCGAACATAGTTATCTTTAGCAACTATTCCATCAACACTAGTATCAAAAAATATTTCAATATTTTTAGATATATCAATTTTATCAAATATATGTTTATCAAAGTCTTTAGAATCAATTGATTTATAGTTATATCTTTCACAATTAAGTTTTACAAAGGATGAGTTATTAATGCAGCAAATATTATTTAATGAATTATTTTCAAGTATACTAAAAGGGTGTTGATATATATCCCAATATGACCAAGTCTTTCTTATTCTATTTTCTCGACTTCCACTCTCCAGTATACAAACATTAATATTTGTATTTAAGAGCCTATAAGCAAGACTTAACCCTGAACAGCCAGCTCCAATTATTATTATGTCATATTTCTTCATTTGCAAATGGGAAACCTTTAATAGCCTTATGTAATTCAGATTTATGTTGAGTCTTCTTAAAAACAAATAAATGCACAAATATAAATTCGAAGAAGCACAGTATTAAAATAAAAAGTTTTTCATATTTTGTAGTATTTATTTTTTTAATTAAATATGTATTCTTATCTCTCTTTATTTTTTTTCCAATTGCCTGATATAGCCTTAGTGCGAGAAGTATTGAGAATCTAGATCGTATTGGTATGTACTTAATTCCATAAAGAGCACTCTCATAGTATTTCTCTGATAATATCAATAGATCATTTATACATGCAAGGACTGCTTCATCTCTTATAGAGATGTTATCTTCCGGGATCATAGATTTTGGAATATAATTTCTTCCATTAGCTAAGTCTTCACTTATGTCTCTACAGATATTTGTTAATTGCATCGCAATACCCAAATCTATTGCATGATATTTATGTTTGATATCTTTAACATTCAGAAGTTCGCACATAACTAGACCAACACAACCAGCAACTCTATAAGAGTATTGAATTAATTCATTAATATTATTATATCGAGTGAATATTCTATCAGAACCTATCCCAGTCTTTATTTGATCTATAACTTTTTCATTAAGATTTAGATGTTTGATCTTTGGTTGAAGGCTATTTAAGTTATTATCTAGTTTTAGATCTACGATATCATCATATAACCTACAAAAAGTATAAACCTCCAAGACTTTTCTCTTAATATTGTGTGGCAAAAATGCAGAAGCTAGGTAAAAAGTTTTGCTATTTTTTTTAATGAGAGATGTATTTTCAACTAATGCCATAATCTTTTAATATAAGTTTTTCTGTTGCTTTTGCTGTAGATATAACACCAGGTACACCAGCTCCTGGGTGTGTGCTTGCACCAACAAAATATAAGTTATCAAATTCTGGAGCTTTATTGGAATACCTAAAGTATGCAGATTGTCTAAATATAGGTTGTATACCAAAGCCGCTACCAACATGAGTATTGAGTTCTTCTTCAAAATACTTTGGAGTAATATAAAATGAATCAACTAGATTTTTTTTAAGATCTGGCAAAGCAAACTCCTCTAATATATTAAACACAGTATCCTTAAATGAATCACCACATTTCTCCCAATCAATATTGCTTAAATTATTTGGAACTGGAGCTAACACATAAAAAGAGTCAGATTCAAACTGTTGTCCGCCAATATCAGTTGATAATGGTCGATGAAGATATAAGCTTGGGTCATCTATCAT
>Ga0213868_10004412_pt1 | contig 12841 bp, 4 predicted proteins | sample PICome_9_FD_160087 | JGI IMG/M metagenome (GOLD analysis project Ga0213868, IMG submission 160087) | Coastal seawater microbial communities near Pivers Island, North Carolina, United States - PICO127 | ecosystem: Environmental > Aquatic > Marine > Coastal | place: USA: North Carolina | collected...
ATTCTTGTATTGGGGAACCGCCATCTGAAACTGGAATCTTCCAATCAAATTTAATGGATGTAGCTGACAATGCTTGACTTTCTATAGCCACAGGGCTTTCAGGAGGAAGATCCATTAAAGGACCTATAGACTTTGGCGAATCTGAATATAAATCAGTAAATGTTGTGACTTCGCCAGCTCCCAATCCGTTAAATGCAATTATGCGCACATAGTAAACACCTCCTGATATCAAGATATCCGTTTCTCGACCTGAGATCGGATTTCTGCCTCCAACATGGTATGATAAAGTTTCACCTGGTAGTGTTATAGATCCAGATCCGGAAGAAAAATCTTGCTGCTCGCCCCACTGCAAAACGTAATGAGATATAGGCAGACCACCATCACCTCCAAAGTAACAATTATCAGCACTTGGAGGCAACCATCTCACCATTATACTTAATCTACTGGTGCTGTATGCTCTCAGAGCTTTTACCTTCCCTGGTGTTTGAAATGTAGGAATAATACTGAAAGGAGTGGATAGCGCAGAATAACTCAACTTGTATCCATTATGAGCTGATATTCTGACGTATTGAGGAAAAGAAGAATATTTCGATTCAATCGATATGTTCGCACAAAATAAATCATCACCTTTGGTCACTTTCACCGTCTTATTGAAGAGTTCATTTGATGAAAATCTCGCTGAAATGGACCACTCAATGAAATAGTCTGAAACGAATTCGACCCCTCCAGTATAGGTCGGGGGTTTCCAAATGACCTTCAATTCATTTTTAGATAATGAAATAACGTTTACACTTTCGGGCGGGTCTGGTGAAGTAACCGGTGTATATGGTAAGTTATTGAGATAATTTGGTCGACTTCGACCTCTGTTGTTGACCGCGTACAGCCTAATGAAGTAAGGAATGCCATTCGCTAGATCAGAAATGCGGTAAAAATTAGGGGATGCACCAGTTATCCGATGGATGCCGTAATTATCAGGAATCAAACCTTCTTGGATTGACGTAACTTTAACTTTAGAGTTTGAACCAGACAGATGAGAATCATCAACTAGAAGTAAAGGGGTAGTTCCTAACTCTGAGAGAAATGTCACCAAGTAATTGTACCCATTATTATTTCGATGTCGTGAGACGCCAATTTCAGATATTGATATCAAACTTTCCAACGCTTTCTTCAAATCCAAAGCACTCGCATCGCACGCAATCGGCTCTGTCCATTCTCCTTTGAAGTACAAACTAAAATATCCGTGAAGAGGCGACTGGCCACGGACTTTCCTTAGTGTGGAAACAGATGATTCTGTTCCTGACCAATTTTTATCCGGGATCGCTCTTAATAGAGGTTGGGAGCCAACATGGTTCACAAAAGCAACTGTCCATTCATAGCCGAATGCCCACTTAAATATTCTGATAGCACTTGAGCTTGGTCCTATGTACAAACGATCTAGCATCGCGAAATTCATAGAACAGTTCTGAACAATATACCAGTTATGATGAATAGAAATTCTGTCTCCTACTCGGAAAACAGACGAGATATCATTTGACGAATTGATATAAATCGTATCACTTCCATTTCCAACCTGAAACCATTCGTTCATTACCATGCGTCTAGAGAAATCTCTGGTTACATCAACATCACCGACTGACTTGAGTCTCCTTAAATGACCGGCTATAGAATCTCTACCTTCCGCTAATGCATCAAAGTCAATCGGCCCCGTCTGCTCTCCTTTAAATGACAATTTAAAAGAACCTTGGATGTTATTTGAATCTGCCATGGTTCTAATAATTTGAACCTCAGTTAACCCGTCTGATGCTGAAGTTGTGATCTGCTGAACTTCGGTTTGAAGTTTTCCAGAATACCATTCTATTTCATACTCAATGTTTGCACCGTGTGTTTCGATTGGTTCCCAACGCAAATCAATTGAGTTATTACCAATCGCAATAGTTGCATCCATGGGAGTTTGAGGTGGTAATTCCAGCGTAGACGATACTATGTTTGAAAATTTACCATAACCTTTATTGGCGTAAGATGAAACGCGGCAGAAGATTTCAGATTGATTAGACCTAAGAGGAACTACTAATGATCTAGGTACGGATCCTTTGACATTTTCGAAAACCAGAACTGATGTAACCAACGGTTCATGAAAAAATGAGGACTCAATTTTGATTAAAGGTACATCGATGGAACCAGATGGGCTTTCGCGATTCAAATTAACAAATGTGATAAGCCAAGAACGTTTTCTTGCTGTAAAAACAGTTTGTTGTACATTAACCTTCCTGATCACATTTAATTTCTCTAAAATCCGCTTTAAGTCTGCATCACTTGAATCAACACTGATCGGGAGAGATATCTCATCATGAAATGATATTGAGAAAGAACCAGCTAGAACTTTATCAAACCCATCTTGAATAGACACGGTGATACTTTGTATCTCGTTGGTGTATGAATCAGGCGTGATATCATGGGACCCGGCTTGTAACTCTGATACTTCCATGATTGGACTATCGCCTTGAATAGAGTCATATTCCACGAGTAAGAGACCCAAATTTCCCAGAGATGAATCAAAAGTCACTTTCCACTTAGTATAAATACTATTAGATATTCTAGTCACTTTCACCTTATCACAAATCTGTCCGTTACAGATGAGTTTCGAGATTTCATCTGAAACGAACGATGAAGTGTCATCAATATCAATCACGGCCGAAATAGATCCGCCCCATCCTAGACGGAAGCCACCAGAGCAAGTGTTTCTACAACTTAGTAAAATTTCTTGTATTTCATCCTGTCCTTCTAATATTGAATTTGAGAAGGATTCTAGACTGGAATTAAAAGACCCTGAAGAGTCGCATTGCATTAAATATTTTGTGATTGGATCAATACCCGTGTATCTTGGAGGTTCAAAATAAAAATGAACTTGGGATCCTCTTTGAGTAATCAAAAGTGACCTTGGGCTATGTGGTAGACTTGGCTGTGGTGGCAATAGCGTGCTAATCACATCGGAGCTTTTACTGATTCCTTTGTTGTTGTAGGCGGTTAATCTGAAATTGTATTGAACAGACTCAACTTGAGTAGCCGTTTTCCAAGCATTCATTCTTTTTCTTTCAATCAAATAGTGCCCATTATGCGTTTGATATGGTTCGATGGAATATAACAGTGATCTTGTACCTCTCCAATTTCCTTGAGGGAGTACTTGAAAGTTTGATAAGTCAGAAGAGTGGGCTTTAACTGCAATAAGTCTCTCTATTGTACCATCAAGGCCTATAGCAACAGATCCGAAATCTACAGTGACTGAATCGCCTTCACTAAGTGTACAAACATCAATCAAACTCATCCCTTCTGAATCCTGCAATGAAACAATCGTCATTCCACGTCTCTTTATATTATCAGCAATGCTAGAATTTTCATACTTTGTAAGAATTACTAGACCTCCTAGAGAGGTATTTTTAAAGCTTTCATATTTCAGATCAGTGATGGGTACATCAAAGCAGGTGCCAAGTGAAACTTTTCCTCCAATGGCGATTGTCGAAGTCAAATCACCAGCAAGAATCAGTGAACTGCCAAGACTGGCATCAAGAGTTGCATTCATTATTAGCTTATCATTGAAATTGAAATCGTTGATTAACTCTACACTGTGAATACCTTGAAGCAAATTCAACTCGTACAAAATCTTTGCATCTGTAGCGGCAATTGATATTGGATTCGTAGATTCCGATCCAATAATCAAGCGAATGTCACCAGAAGTGTCATTTCCATCAGATGCAGACGTCCAATTCAATAATGGATAAAGTCCAACTTCAACTATTTCGTTACACTTGACTTGTGTCACGGAAAACTGATCAAAATGATCATCGTGGACATCATATGATAGAATCAAAGCAACTGTATGATCAGTACCAGATAGTGTCCGCTTTTGCACCTTGAACCTTTTAAACGAATGCATTCCACTGATAAAGCCTTCAATATCTTCTTCGCTGGAAGCCGATTGAAATGCTGCAGTCTTTCCTTTGTAGGAAAGCTCAAGCTCGACACTAACTGCAGGAGATGATGACCTTAAGAGCAAAACTTGAGTGGATGGGATGGAATTTAAACAATGATCACGATTCTTTGTTGGAAAGACTATACCTCGATGTTTTGCTCCTCCAATAAATGGTTCACAATCACCAGCTCCGAAATTAATTGGATCAACTGTAAATTCCGGCCAAATCCCACTAAGCGGCGAAGAATTCAGAATAATTTTGTAGAAATAAGGAAACAAATCTGCTTCACCTGAGGGCTCAGAGATAACTTCGATATTTTCTTGCCCGCTTAAACGAGACAAAATTTCTTCAAGATCAGATGCGGAAGCATCAAATGATATGCAGTCTGAGAGTTCATCGTCGAGGAGCAATTTGTAAGATCCACCAGTTAAGGCTATACCGTTATTATCGGCTGACAAACTGAGGTATTGATCTTTCCCGTTTTCTCCTAAGGCCAAACTGTTGCATTCCGATGAATATATATAGTCATATCCGTAGTCTTGATCATTTGAAATATTAATGATACTCATTTGGACATTCTTGGACATTATATTTGACGAGTCTGAGTTTTGAATCGATGATAGATCGATGTCAAATAAACCAACTTCACTGAAGTCTTGCTCTATAGCTACTTCCCACCAAACCGATGAAACATTTCGTCCAAAATCAGTAATCTTGACAGATCCGAGTGAAGTTATCTCATTCATTACCTCTTCAATATCTGACCTGTTTATAGATGAAATGAATAAATCAGGAGAAGTATATAATCTATCCATAAACTGAAACTGTATATTGAATGATCCCCATAAATCATCTATTTTCTGACATCGGATAGAGAATATTACATTAGTTGTTGGTCCAAACGTTGTGGAGGGAGTCCACTCAACCTTGTAATAAGAACTGGTGTCAGATATATTGTATTGTAAGTCTAATAAAGCATCATTGACGGCTACAAGAGCGAGTGTAGATTGCTCTGGCCCCGATTGTGATATGGTATACAATGGAAGGACACCCTTTCCTTCGATCTGAATGGATAGACTAGACTGTCCAAATCCAGCGCTATTGATCGGCGTAATTCTTGCAGCGTATGAATATTCTCCATCAGGAGATGATGGCACTTTAGTTTCAATAACACGATCAAAGTCAACTCCCTTCACAATTTCATTAACAGAAACAGAAACGTTAGCACCATTCGTGCTTTCTACATCATGAATAATTAGATTCTCGAGATCTCCAATATTACTTAAAAAAGTAACGATCCAAGTAATACTGTAATTATTCCGTGTCCTTGACACGTCTAAATATCCAACCGTTGGAAGCAACTTCAATTTAAATGCAAAATCAGTAGCGGCTTCATTAAATGCAATCTTGGTTACCTCTTTGTTGTTTCGAAATGATACGTAAAAAAAACCCTCTGGTACAAAGGTTGCATCATTCCATTCCAAATTAATAGATTGAACTTCTTTCACCCTGTCAGTAATTATTTCTGAATGAATAATATCGTCAAAACTGGGTAAAGATCCATTTGAAATAGTGCTGATATCTACTGATGCATTTGTACCGAGTAGTTCAGCATCACTGTGAGCCATTATACAAAGCCGAGGGCACTCTTCATGTCCATTTGATGACATTGTGATAGTCCATGAGTATCCATGGCTTATGGTTGGGCCCTGGCGAGTGACGGACACGGAACCCACTTCAGGCAATGACTCAAATAGAGTTTTGAACTCACTCGCTGAAGCTAGGGTCGAGATACGAATCTTTTTACGTATGAAAATAGAAGTCGTCGTAAAATCTCCAGCGTACGGACGGTCTAAATGTATAGATGTTTCGTTCTTCGCTGTTACTTGAAAGATTACAAGTTGCCCATCGCTATCATAAAATGCGACTAATTCTCCAGTGTTGACTAAGTTTCCAATGCTTCGATCATTTAAATCAACGATTAGATCATCTCCAGTGCCAATATTGGATATTCCAATTACTGTGTCCATTCCGAATAGTCCAATGGGTGTAGATCCAGTTCCAAGTTCAAGCCGTTTTCCAAGTATCAAATGATTGGTTTCTACTTCAGATATCCTAATCACCTCATCATTGACCAAAATTGAATCGCTCGGGGCTAGAATCCGCGTCAAATCTACATCATTATTCGTTCGAGCAATATTTGACCCAGATTGAATCGTAAACAAGATTGTTGATCCTTCAAACTGGATTATTCGATTGTGAATACCTTTGAAACCATATGATACGCTGAAGAAACCCGATACAAAGTCAGATGCACTTGTTGTAATTTTTGCTACATGCGGATCATAAGAACTTATTGAAGCGACCTCGACTTTGTATCCCAGTATTGGACTACCATTGTCATCGTTATCGCGGGGAGTTTCAAACTGCACTCTCAAAGTGCTAAATTCTTTCGAATGCTCAATTATTTCATGCGTGACAGCATGTGAATGAATGTCATCGTGAGATATCGCAAGCTTTATCAAAATAAACGCAAGGATCGCATGAACAAAGAATATCATGGTTCATAACGAATTTGGTGCACTTATGGATTCGATTCATTTTTTCTTGTCACTTTTTTCCCGCTGATCATCAATGTTCAGTATTTCATTAAGATGGTGCCTTTTCATGACGATTCCTTTCCGTATCTTGTACTGATATTGTAACGTCTGATTGAGTTGTTGTCTGTCGATGGTCGACGGTCGATGGTTGGTGGTGGTGCTACCGGTTACCTTTTATTGGAAAAATATTTTTCTGTACGACGTCCGGACGCCTTTTTTTAACCTTTGTGCGGCTTTTTTCTTGGGTCTACTTTCTCTCTCAATGAACCATATCGCATCATTCTAACTGCACTAGAGAACGTTCTTATGTATGTTAATTGGAGCACTCTATTTGTTTCGAATTCGCACATGAAAAGGCAACTTCGAGATCCCCTGATAAATCCTATAGAAAACCCTATGATTAAAGGTAGCATTAAAATCAAGTTTGCCCCTTCAATAGTGTAAGTTCAGTGCTTCTTTCAATAGATATAGTTTTAAGTATTTAGATGTATTCTTGGGTCTTGTACGCTCAATCGAAGGATCAAGACATGATTCATGTCGAAGTTGAGGTCGAGTTCCATCGGACCATTTTCTCAATGGTGGACGGAGTCATTTTGACTTCTTTCGATCAAAAAGGATCGAACTACATTCCTTGTATGTGGTTCATAACATTTTTCATTATATGGAAATTTGTGTATGTGCATTGATGAAAATCACGGGTGATTGTAAGACTCATCGGAAAAAAAATTAAGTTGGGGTCGAGTTCCATCCTGGACCATTTTCCCAATCTTCGATGAAGGAACGTATGATCCTTGTGATTGAAGAATGGATAGACATGAATTCCTCCAATATAGTTCAGAACATTCACTCTGCATATGCATGCTGGCGTTCACATATATTAATGTTACCAGCAAACGTATTCGTCACGGTCGAGACGAAATGAGTTTAAGGGTTGAGGTCGAGTTCCATCCTGGACCATTTTCCCAATCTTCGATGAAGGAACGTATGATACTTGTGATTGAAGAATGGATAGACATGAATTCCTCCAATATAGTTCAGAACATTCACTCTGCATATGCACGCCGGCGTTCACATATATTAATGTTACCAGCAAACGTATTCGTCACGGTCGAGACGAAATGAGTTTAAGGGTTGTGGTCGAGTTCCATCCTGGACCATTTTCCCAATCTTTGACATAGTCTTCAAAGTCGGGAAATGACAGTAACATGGGATTCATTTCGGGTTAAGAATACCAATATAGATATATTCCTACATATCTATGTTTTTAATTTCAATTTCCAATGTGCTTTAATTAAAATCTTTTCATTCGAACAAATAAGTATAGTCTACCTTTACAGTACAGAACTCAACTAGATACGAACAACTCAGGCATCGAAGAAATTGAAATTGATCTAAGCTTGGACACAACATCAACGCTTTCATCCGAATCAGTCGAATGTCTACCATAGCATCTAGAATTGACAGCTGCAGCACATATTGCAGTGTACTGAACGATTACAGGTTGTTCTTTCTGCACAGTTAGGAAAACTAAAACATAACAGTTTTCGCTTCGATCTCCTCTCTGCGCTCAATAAATCCATTAGTGCCATACAAAACGATAGTAGTTCAAGATTTTTGACTCATTTTTATGTTTTAAAAAGTTATTCCCAAATAATAATACGTATCGTCTATCCCAGTTTCTGAAACGTTCGGACTTTTTGTTTATAACCAGTATTTCGACGATATTGAGATTAGTCTGAAAACGTAATTATTTTTAAATTTAGAATTAAGGATTAGGGTGTTATTCCAGTTAAAAAGATTTTTTGGATTCTATTTGGTTTTGTTTCATTGATTTGATATAGCTAAGTGGATTTAATTTTTATAAGACATTTTTGGATAAGCCCCATTCTCACATTCATACGTCACACAACGACATCCAACATTCGTACGCTCCATGCTGCTCCATATTTTCGTACAAGGAGACAACATACAACATACAATGTCGTTAATATTCCATTCGAGCTACTCGTAGATATTATGCAACACGCTACCTTTTTCTACTAAAGTGGGAGCCATACTCCATTCACTGCAGTTTTTCGATTAATATACTGAAAATGACAGGTCAGAAGGAAAATTTCTTCTTGGTGGCGATTCTGTTACTGTTTCTGGAGAAAAGAAGGCAAGACAAGCTAGACAAAATACCGCAAGTCTATTATCAAGGGACCATTTCCAATGAAAGAATGGTGTCGTTAATGTCATCTGTTTTGAACCGAAGCTTACGACCTAGCCTATTTATTGGTACCAGGCCGATTTTGAATTCAATATTGGCATATTTTCGACCCGGACCAGTAAATTTCAACCGTCGGAAAGAACAATTACCCATGGCGCGGGATGGTGGTATAATATCATTAGAATGGGAGTTCCCTGATGATATTATTCCATGTGATAATCTAATTAGCATCATAAATCGCAATGTGGTGCTTATTTTACCCGGCGCAAACACAGATGCATCTTTCGGATATATTCGGTCGTTGATGGATTCATGTACAAAGAATGGGTGGATTGCGGTGGGTTTCAACGAAAGGGGAGCTCGTGATGAATTGGCAACACCTCGGTTTACCAATGCGGCTTATACGAATGATTTGAGGTGAGTTTTTTTTCTTTCCGAAATGTAATTCTGTACCTCTTCAGTTACCAACAATCTAACGATTTTTCTATTCTGAAAGAAACGTAGTTGACGTTATTTGCTCACGAATGAAAGACACTGACTCCAAATTATTTATTGTTGGGTATTCCAAGGGAGCTAATACCCTGCTGAAATATCTCGGTGAGACTGGAATGGAAGGGAATACACCAGTCCAAATAGGGGGTGCGATATCCCTTTGCAACCCGCTTATTATTAATTATTCAGAATTGAAATTACCTTGGTCGCATGTACTTCGATGGGGTGCTAAGAAGCAGATTATAAAACACAGTCCGAAGCTCAGAAAAATGTCTGACTTACATTTTCAATCAGCTATGAGAGACGCTGTATATTCATCGTCACTTTCTAACTTAAGTATATCTACAGCTCCGTACTTAATTCGAAATTCGAGCGAATCACCTTTTGAAACAAAAATAGGATACTCGAATCAGGAAGAATATTGGAATGATGCGAGTAGTCAAGCCTATGTACCTCATATTGCTATACCCTTCTTAATCTGTTTTTCAAAAGATGATGATATTGCAAATTGTGCAACATCTGCTGTATTTGGAAAATGCCTCGCGAATCCTAACTGTATAGTAGTAAGCACTGAATCTGGTGGCCACATTGGTTGGCATTGTGTGAACAACAATAATATTGTTACATCTTGGAATTTCAAATCTAATATTATGAAAAATAAGTCATGGGATAACCGAATTGTGGTGGAATTCATCGCATCATCACTGAATCATCAGTTTCGGGAAATGCACGCAAATAATCGAAAAAATATCTCATCGTACGTTTCTGAACATTATTTTATTTCTGGACTATGAAATACACCCACCATTTTTTGCTAGTATCTATGATCTATGGTGGATAGTGAAGGTTTCTCTAATTGAAAAGGTACATAGTCCCTTTTTCGACTACACTTGGAACAGTTAGAGGTATTACTTCTTTCGAATATGACCAATCACTTGTCAATCCCATGACGTTCACACTCGCAACTCTAAAATGGTATTCGATTCCAGTTGAGAGCCCATCGATTACAAAAGAACACATATTGGCGTCAAGACCCAGGTAAATTCCGGAACCAGTTAATATGTCTGATGTGTATCGGTCCAATGTTATGCATTTTGGTCCACATTGTCCGGTATCAACGACAAGAAAGGACTCATCTCCGATTTTTATATACGATTCATTGGAAATAATTCCATTTTCAATGAGAAGATGATCATCGATTATCACTTGCTTTCGTTTTACTTTTTCTTGGTGAAGCGGAAATGTTTCTATAATTGTTCCAATTCGATTATCGGCACTAAAACTTGAAACTTTTCGTTCTCCAATTGGGTGTCCACGAGTGGATGTGAAGCCTGGAGAAGTGTCATATTCAATTACATAATGGTCGATGTCAGAGCCTCCACTGACGAGAGGTTGATCCCATGAAATTACAATGGAGTCTGAAGATATGTGTGAAAGTGAAATGTTTCTGGCAAGTGAAGGTGCACGCGTACTTGTACGGATGGGAAGAGGTGAAGCCATGGAGGGGTCCCCACTACCATATTTGTTGTATGCATAGACACGAATGAACCATTCTTTCAGAATGGATAAACCATGAATTACCACATAGTAAGTTGACCGTCCCACGATATGCTGACTAGTACCCTTTTGAACCTCCTTAACAGATACTTCAGGGTCGCTAGGTATTAACAACGGAATATCCCCTCTTGTTGATTCAAATTGAATTGTGAGAGTAGCGCCTTGGACCAACTTCGAATCCGGACACTCTTGGCACTCTACTCTTACAAGGCCAATTTCATTTTCTCGCGATAGAATTGTCTCAACTTCATTTAATGTAGAACCCATAGATATTATAGAAGTTGACGAGCCATAAAGCTTCAAAGAGAAGTCACTCGTTCCTAAAGTAAGCTCTTGAATTTCTTGTCTAGTTCCCGTCCATGACATGACTCGTTGCTTATTATGAAAGCAAGATGAGAGATCAGGGTTCTTGCAAATCATTAAGTATGCCCCATCGATTGAAAGTTTGTGTGACCTACGAGTGCTAAGTTTTGATCGGTAGCGATAATGTTGATCTCCAGGTTCTTGAAAAGTAACTAGCCACGTGAATCCCTCAACTGCGCACTTTTGATTTGCAACATCTATACAGATGCTATTTCGTGCGACTGATACATGCCCAATTGTACAAAGCGATTCTAGTTCTCTTTTCACGATGTAGTCCGGAGCATTGTGAGGTATCTGACCAGTTTTCTGTCCATCAAAAGAGATAGAAAAAGTACCTGATAGGTAGCCTACTTCATCACCATCATCCTGCGACACCATGACCGAGAAACTTTGAATATCAGAAATAGGGCTAGTTTCATTTGCAAGTAATGCGAGGGAGCCTATTGGAGCACCATGAAGACCGCTATCTATCGTAATAGCCTCATCGTATTCAACCTTGAAGTGCGTTATTGGACTTCCTCCAATATCGTTTGGTGCCTCCCATTGAACTAATACTTCTGTGTCTGAAATCGGTTCTGCATAAAGCTTTGTGACCAAACCAGGGACTTGGCTCGTTGCCTCTACGCCAAATGGGTTGGATCTAATCCAGGGGCCTTGACCAATATCATTCACACTAGCGATTCGAACATAATATGGAATTGATGACTTGAGAACAGGAACCTTAATCATTTGTAGAGAAGTGACTGAGATTTTTGGGCCAATGGCAGCTTCCAGTTTTTCGCCATTCGGAATGATCCCCCGAAGCTTAGATGTTGCAGAACACAAATCTGACTTGAACGAAGAGAATGTGATGTCCCAAATATTTCCATTGTTTGCTGCTTGTTTACTCACTTCTACTCTACAACTACGAGTCAGACTTTCAATTGCAGCCTTTACATCCATTTCAGAAGCGTCATAAGGAAGGCGTTTAGTTGTTTGCATTCGGTATAAATGGATAGAAGATGTTTCGGATGTAGAAACACGAATAACACCAAAATTTTGACTAAATGACCCCCCAACTTCATTTGAGGCATCGGTACAACCATTATTTCCAATATCAACAATTTGAAGAGTTGAAACGTTACCTCGAATTTTTCTGCCATTGAATGTCACTTTAAATTTTACCCCTTCGCCATGAGTAGAACTACTTTCAACCAGTTCTCTACTCACAGAGACACTATCAATATTTGATAAAGACTCAAGTTGTGCCTTCAACTCAGAGGCGCTGCCATCCCAAGGCATGCATCCATCTGATCCGCCTCGACCCGGACTGCGAGTAACCTCAGTATCAAACTGCAGTCTAAAACTAGACATTTTCTCTTGGCTCGATGTGAGACGACCAGCTTCGATTGAAGCAGTAATGATTATTTCTTGCACTTCAAAAGATGAATGTCTTAACCCTTCGTATCCTACAGTCGCTACTACTGATGGATCATTTACGTCTGCCAAGGGTATAATTTCAGGGGTAAATGCTTCCGAATTATTGCTAGATATGCGAAATACTTGACCATCGATAGGATGACCCAACATGATATAATCGCCTCGATGTAATTGATCGTGGATATCATAGGCATGGTTCATAAGATTATTCACGTGGAGAACACTATCTCCAA
>Ga0213868_10004417_pt1 | contig 12835 bp, 10 predicted proteins | sample PICome_9_FD_160087 | JGI IMG/M metagenome (GOLD analysis project Ga0213868, IMG submission 160087) | Coastal seawater microbial communities near Pivers Island, North Carolina, United States - PICO127 | ecosystem: Environmental > Aquatic > Marine > Coastal | place: USA: North Carolina...
ATTTTTAGATGGTATCGTTTATACATTTTTCCCCCAATCTGCTAATTCTTGATCGCTCCAAACTTCAGGAAAAAAGACTCTTTTTTGATATTTTGGTAGCATGTATTTTGTCCAGTCACTACCCCCAGTGGCCTCTAATGCTTCTTGATTTTCGCCCCCGCCAATATAATATCTTGCAGCATTATAATGGGCCATTACCCATGTAATATTTACCGTGTAATCAAAATGACGCATGGCCTTTAAAAGATCTGGATCCTGCTTAACCTCCTTGGGGAGCCCCTTAAATTTTGCGTACAAATTTATGGTATTATACTCTTGGGTAAAGTCTATAAATTCTGAGTGATACCGTTTCTCAAATGAAGAAAGCAAGTACGATTTCTCTCCTGTTTTAAAATCTTTGCCGGCAGCTTGCCAGTATAAGTGCTCAAGAGCGTGTTCATAAGAGGTGTTTCTGTCTATAGTATCTCTATATCTAGCATCAATTAGGTTTATTAAATCTGTAGATGCAAATTCAATTTTTCTGTACTGTGCGCTCTGAAATCCACTGGCGGGAGTAAGCGTTGTTCTAAATTTCATGTACTGTGCTCTATCCATTCCTTCACGCATGATATTAAAGGAAGAGGTAAGCATATCAAAGTAACGGCTCACACGCATTAGCTTTTCACAAAAGAAGGCGGCCGTTAGGCTTGTGTTTTTAGAGACCTGCTGTATTTCCCAGAGTATCATCTTAAACAAAAGTTCATTTACTTGATGGTACATAATAAATACCATTTCATCTGGCAGATTGGTGCGCTGGGTTTGAAGCTCTAGTAACGCATCTGTTTGTATGTAGTCCCAATACGTGATTGGCGTGGAGTGCAACAAGCCCTCTAAGTGGGTGTCTAGATCTTGACCTATATCCCCAAACTTAGCTTCAAGTTGTTGTAATAATTCTTTGGTTTTTGATGTAAGTTCCATAGGTAGGTGTTATTGAGGAATAATTTTAAACTGGTGTTTAAGCCCCTTGTACTGTATAAGTGTTGCCTTTAAAGATCCTATTATCAAATCTGCTTTTATAAGAATGGGCATTTTATTATCGTCATCTGTTACCCAAACGGTTAAACTTTCCTCCTCTTCAAAAACGCGGCCAGATTCAACATAGGGTCTAAATATCATCGTAGGCACTTTTCCAAAGGTAGTTTTTAAGGTTTCTCTACCCAAAAATTTAAGCCTGAATTTATAATTCCCCCGGTCAAAAAACATGTTCATGTCAACCTGGTCACCTTGTTTGATGTTTTTTGTGTCCAACCGATTACGCAAATAATAAAAAGAAGATACCATGTCTTGCACATTGGCCAAAAGGGCTACCTCATCAACTGTATTGTATTTGTTGTTGGTGACAATTGCTTTTTGAGTGTCATAATTAAAATCTATGACCAGGTCTTTAGTGTATCCACCTTCATCAATCTTTCGAATAAAACGGTATGGAATATCTAATACTTTATCTATGTAAGACTCATAATAATCATCAACATTAAAGAGTAGTTTTGTTATTCCTGTGGTATGTCCCTCTCCCTGTACATGGAAAACCTCTTTGTTATTTAAAACAGCATCTTCTACTTTTAAGGTAGCATACCCCGCGGTGATAGGACCATAGTGTATCCTAAATTTAAACCACTCTCCATCACCATAGGCTTTTTCTTGAGCACAAAGCAGGGAAGTAAAACAAACTAAAATTAGGAATGTTATCTTTTTCATTAGGTATGATCAAAAGCGATATATTCTTACATACAAAAGCTGTTCCATTTTTTCTTCTAAAATATTAAAGCCAACTTTTAAAATAATCTTCGTCAGCAATTTCCATGGCCTCTTGGGTAACCATAAGCGGCTTAAAGGTGTCTACCATTACGGCCAGTTCATCACTTCCTTTTTTGCCAATACTTCGCTCTGCTGCTCCTGGGTGCGGTCCATGAGGAATTCCCGCTGGATGAAGGGAGATATGTCCAGCATCGATGTCATTTCTGCTCATAAAGTCTCCAGCTACATAGTACAAAACCTCATCACTATCTATATTGCTATGATTGTAAGGAGCTGGGATACTTAGCGGATGATAATCATACAAACGAGGGCAAAAAGAGCAAACCACAAAAGCATCAGTCTCGAAGGTTTGATGCACTGGTGGTGGTTGATGAATACGCCCAGTTATTGGCTCAAAATCATGAATAGAAAAAGCATATGGATAATTATACCCATCATAACCAACAACATCAAAAGGATGGGAGGCATAGACCATTTCTATTATCTGATCATTCTTTTTTACTTTGATTAAAAAATCACCTTTGTGGTCATTGGTTTCCAGCTCATTAGGGACTCTAATATCTCGCTCACAAAAAGGCGAATGCTCAAGGTGCTGTCCAAACCAATTACGGTATCTCTTAGGGGTATATATTGGTCTTCCTGACTCTACAATAAATAGCCTGTTGTCTTGTGTGTCAAAATCTATTTGATAGATTACACCTCTAGGTATTAACAAATAATCTCCATATTTAAAGTCTAGATTTCCTAAATGTGTACGAAGCTTCCCTGAGCCTTTGTGTACAAATAAGAGCTCATCTGAGTCGGTGTTTTTATAGAAATAATCTGTCAATGATTTTTTTGGTGCCGCCAAAATAATAGTACAATCACTATTGGTTAGCACGGCTTTGCGACTCTCTAGATAATCATTTTGAGGAGCTATCTGAAAGCCTCTAAAACGGTAGGATTGGATATTATTTTGTTTGGCAATTTTTGGCGCAACACTGTATTGATTTTTTATTGCCTTGACCATCGTGGGTCTATGGACATGATAACTATTGGTGTACATCCCGTCAAAACCAATGGTGCCAAATAATTGTTCACTGTATAGAGAGCCATCTGGTTTACGAAATTGAGTGTGTCTTTTGGGCGGAATTTTACCTAAGGAATGATAACGTGGCATAGATCAGTTTTTGGTGTTACACAAATATCGTAAAAATTGAGCAAGCAACCTTTGTAGTAGGCTTATTAAAATTTAAACCCTACACAAACGTACAATTCTCCCACTTCACGCTCTGGAGCATACGCATATTTAAGCTCCAAAGGACCCAGAAAGGTGTTCAAACCATAACCAACACCAATACCTGTATATGGCATGGCTTTTAACCAATCATCTTTTTGAAAAAGTGCATCATCTACATTTGCAATATTTGTAAAAAGACTTAAGTGGTGGTTTTTTATTATTTCATAATCTATTGTGATGCTTGATTTTAAATACGTATCGCCCCTCAAACTCAGTGCCTCATACCCATAAAAAGGCAGTATATTATTAACCTCTTTAAATCCATATCCCCCGAGCATAAAATCTAAAGAAGTGGTACTAGAGCTCCCTATTTTAAAACCAGTTTCTGCAGTAAATATCCCTGTTAATTTACCAAAAAACGTTTTTGCATATCCCGCATTTGCTTTAAGTATTGTAAAGGGTTCGAAACTGCTGTTACTCCCCTGAGAAAAAAGATATAAATGGGTGTCTGCCTGAAAAACAACTCCTTGTTTTGGGAAAAATATATTGTCATAGGTGTCATACTTTATATACCCAAAGGCGCTAAAGTAGTTGGTGTTTTCAAAGATGGTTCTAGGCACATTATCTACATCTGTGCCAATGGTTTCAGATAGGTATCTTAAAAATTTATGTTCTACTCCAATGCCCAATAAAAAAATACGATTAAAAAGCGTTTCTCCATAAACTTGATTTGTTAAATCACTGTATTGGAAATCTATTTTATTTACAGGAAACTCAGAGGTGGTGTTAATATCATTTGCTATAAAATCTATGGAGACATTTTTGTCAAAAAAATCATACGATGAGTTAAAACCAAGACTCCAATAAAAACCCTTATCTATATAATAGTTGAAGTTATACCTCAGGTTATCTCCCACAACAACATCAAGAGAGGCAATATCATTATTTGTTAAAAATTGTTTTTTGGTAATATTTAAAAGTACCCCAGTTTCATACAATGGGTCATAATGTGCCCCTAATCTAAGCTCCATGTTAGACTTATTTTCAAGCACTTTAAAAAGTACCGTGTATTGATTAAACTGGTCTTTTACAAACCTGTAATCTATATCATCAAAGTTTTTTGTTGCAGAGAGGTTATTTACCCCTTCATTAAAAGAAGAATAACTAACCTCAGATGGAGTTTTTAGCTTTAACTTTCCTAAAATATAAGCATCTGTATATTGCTGGTTTCCTTCTATGATTACTTGCTTTATATATAGATCTTCTCTGGCATTAGGCACCGGTTTTATAGGCGCTCTAGCAGTTTGGTGTCGGGCAATGCTATCTAACTTTTCGGCTACTTGGTTGGCGGCGTCAAAGCCTGCCTTAACAATGCTTTTTGCGTCATCAAAAGACACTACAGAAAACTCCTCTATGTCTGGTTTTATATACACATCTGTGGCTTTAATCTTATCTTGCATTTGTTTTACGGCAGTGTAGTTGTTTACCTGTAAAACAAGGTCTAGTGCAGAGGTGAGGTCTTCCTTTTTCTTGATCCCATCCTGCACGTCAACACCAATGATAACATCAACTCCTTTGGTCCTGAGTTCATCTATAGGGTAATTATTTACAATACCACCATCAATTAAAGTCATCTCATTAATTACCACAGGATTAAATAAAGTAGGAAGTGCTCCACTGGCAGATACAGCTATTGGCAAATACCCGTTTTCTAGCAAGACCATTTCTCCATTTTCTGCATTAGTAGCAACACAAAAAAATGGAATAGGCAATTTGCTAAAATCTGTTAAGTGATTTACATGACTGGTCAGTTTTGAAAATAGGTTGTAAATGTTTTGCCCATTAGAGAGCCCGGTAGGAAATGAAATTTGAAAATCATCAAAGGGAAGTGTTAGCGCGTATTTTATACTTTCATCTTTTTCATTGAAGGTCTTGGCTCTTCTAGGAACATCGTCTTGAATTAATTTAGGAAAATCTACTGTCTTAAACATCAAGTCTAATTGGGAGGCCGTATAGCCTGCAGCATAAAGTGCTCCTACGATAGCTCCTGTGGAGGTTCCAGCAATATAGTCTATTGAAACCCCAGCCTGCTCTATGGCTTTTAAAACACCAATGTGTGCGAACCCTTTTGCTCCACCTCCACTGAGCACTAGCCCTACAGATATATCCTTGTTGCTTTTGGTTAAGAAATCACTAATTTGAGAAAAACTCAGAGTTGTGAAAAAAATAAAAAAAGTACATAATAGGTGCCTCATGGGTGTTTGCTAGTTTTTTTCTTTTGTTTGTGTGTTGTTAAAATGCACTCTAATTTTTTTGGCTCTACTGGCGCCTATTACCTTTGTTAAATCTTCAAAAGAGGCCTCCCCGATACGTTTGGTGCTTTTAAAAACCCTTAAAAGGTCAATAACTGTTTTCTCGCCAATACCATCAATGGTTTCTAGGGCAGTATTTAAGGCTTCTTTACTTCTTTTCTGCCTATGAAATGTAATTCCAAAACGGTGTGCTTCGTTTCTTAATTGTTGAATAATCTTTAATGTTTCAGACTTTTTATCCAAATACAAGGGTATAGGGTCATCGGGGTAGAACAATTCTTCTAACCTTTTTGCAATGCCAATAACAGCTATTTTACCTCGCAAGCCAAGATCGTCAAGGGCTTTTAAAGAGGAAGACAATTGCCCTTTCCCGCCATCAATAATAATGAGCTGCGGCAAGGACTGATCTTCTTTTAGTAAACGCTTGTATCGCCTAAAAACAACCTCCTCCATGGAAGCAAAATCATCTGGGCCCACCACCGTTTTAATAGCAAACTTGCGGTAGTCTTTTTTACTTGGCTTGCCGTCTTTAAAAACCACACAAGCGGCAACGGGATTGGTTCCTTGAATATTACTATTATCAAAACACTCTATATGGCGAGGCTCTTTAGAGAGGCGTAAATCTTTTTTCATTTGCGCCATAATCCTGTTTGCATGTCTAGATGGATCTACAATTTTGGCCTGTTTGAAGCGCTCCATTCTAAAATATTTGGCATTGCGTGTTGAGAGCTCCAAAATTTTCTTTTTATCTCCTAATTTAGGAATATGAAGCTTTATCCCAGCCTCAACGTTAATAGTGAAGGGCACATACACCTCCTGGGATTGAGAGTTAAATCTTTGGCGCAGCTCCACAACACTAAGCTCTAATAACTGGGCATCTGTCTCGTCTAATTTTTTCTTTATCTCTAGGGTGTGACTCCTAATGATTGAGCCAAAAGAAAGCTGTAGAAAATTAACATACCCATAACTCTCATCGCTAATGACACTAAAGACATCTACATTATTAATGTTTGGGTTTACTATCGTAGACTTACTTTGATAATTTTCTAGCGTTTCTATCTTCTCTTTTATGCGCTGGGCGTCTTCAAATTGCAAATTAGTAGCATATTGCTGCATTTGCTTTTTAAAGCCTCCTAAAGACGCTTTGAAATTTCCTTTTAATAGATTCCTAATAGCATCAATGGCCTCATTATAGGCTATTTCAGAATGTAGGTTTTCACAAGGACCTAGGCAGTTTCCTAGATGGTACTCAAGACAAACTTTGTACTTTCCATTGGTTATTTTTTCAGGAGCCAAATCATAGCTGCAGCTGCGCAAAGGGTATAGCCCCTTTATTAGATCTAAAAGGGTGTGTACTGTTTTAAAATTAGTGAAGGGCCCAAAGTACTCGCTGCCATCTTTGATGAGTCTGCGAGTAGAAAACACCCTTGGAAAACGTTCTTTTTTAATACAAATCCAAGGATAGGTTTTATCGTCCTTTAGCAGGATATTATACTTGGGTTGGTATTTTTTAATAAGGTTGTTTTCCAGCAACAGTGCATCTGTCTCTGTGGCAACCACAATGTGTTTTATGTCAACAATTTGTTTAACAAGTATGCGCGTTCGAGCAACTTCATGGGTTTTATTGAAATAAGAACCCACCCGTTTTTTTAAATTTTTTGCTTTACCGATGTATAAAAGTTGCCCGTCTTTATCATAATACTGATACACACCAGGGGTTTGGGGTAGGGTAGAAACTTGTAGCGCTACAGGTGCTTGTGCCATAGGGTAAAGATAAAAGCATTTTATGATAATGACAGGTATTCTTTAACGAAATTAACCCATCTATTTTTTAACTCCAGTGAATGGCTTAATTGAAAATTAAAGCTGATTTTTTAGTACATTGCAACAACCAAGATACCATAGATGAACATTGCTATTCTTTCTCGATCAGAACAACTCTACTCCACAAAAAGCCTTTTAAAAGCAGCAGAGGTTCAAAATCATGATATAGAAATCATTGATCCCGCTTATTGTAATTTAATGATTGTAAACAACAATGCTGTTGTACAATATCACGATCAAATCATTGATGATCTGGACGCTATCATTCCTAGAATTGGCGCGTCAAACACCTACAGGGGAGCCTCTATTGTCCGGCATTTTGAAGCTATGGGTGTTTTTAGTGTCGCATCCTCACAAGGTATTATTAACTCCAGGGATAAGTGGACCTGTTTTCAAATACTAGCACAAAAAGGCATTGCAATGCCTAAAACAACGCTAGGGGCATCCCCTTATCTAGAGGCTTTTGTAAAAGATTTTGGAGACCAGCCCATCATTATTAAAATGCTTGAAGGTACACACGGCCAGGGGGTTATTTTATGCGAAAACTTTAAAAATGCATTCGCTACAGCCCAGACCCTCCAAGTGGCTGGGGTTAAATTTGTAATGCAAGAATTTATTGCGGAGGCTAAAGGCACAGATATTAGAGCCTTTGTGGTGGATGGACAAGTGGTAGCATCTATTAAGAGACAATCTAAAAATGGAGATTTCAGGTCTAACCTGCATCAAGGAGGCAGTGCAAGTGGTATACAATTATCCCCCATAGAAAAGCAATTGGCAGTTGCCACAGCAAAAGCATTAGATTTACAGGTCTGTGGGGTAGATATCCTGTCTTCAAAAAGAGGTCCTTTGGTCTTGGAAGTAAACTCAACTCCTGGGCTAGAAGGTATCCAAACAGCTACTGGAGTTGATGTGTCAGGAAAAATTATAGCATTTATAGAACAACAAAAAAAATAACGCTTCTCTTTTTATGACATATAATAATACAGATCTGGTGATTCTTGGTGAAAAAATAGCCTTAGGCCAAAATAAAACCATCAATTTCAGCTTTGCAAAACTCTACACCTCTAGCAAAGTAGAAATTCCTGTTATTATACAGCGTGCTAAAACTCCGGGGCCAACGGTTCTTATCACTGCAGGCATCCATGGAGACGAAATTAACGGAGTTGAGATTGTACGGCAAATTATTGCAAAAAAAATCAATATTCCTATTTCGGGCACTACCATATGTATTCCTATATTAAACACCTTTGGGTTTTTAAGTGCAGATAGAGCTTTCCCAGACGGAAGAGACCTCAACAGGGTTTTCCCTGGCACTAAAACAGGATCGTTGGCCAGCAGAGTGGCTTATTATTTCACCAAAGAAATTCTGCCCTTTGCAGATTATTGCCTTGATTTTCATACGGGAGGTGCCCAGCGCTTTAACGCCCCACAAATACGTGTGACCCCAAAGAGCCCTGAGCTATTAAAATTGGCATCCATATTCAATGCCCCTTTTACGGTATGTGTGTCAAATATTGCAAAATCATACAGAACAACCTGTCATAAAATAGGAACTCCAATTTTACTTTTTGAAGGAGGAAAATCACAAAGCAGTAATAAAAATATTGTGACTCAAGGTGTGGAGGGAGTAATGCGTGTTTTAAACCATCTAGGGATGCTAGCCTCAAACATTGAAGTGCCTAAAAAAAAGACTCCAACTATAGTTGTTAACTCCAGTAAATGGATTAGAGCACAAAAAAGCGGGCTATTGCATCTTAAAATTCCTTGCAATAAATATGTTGAGAAAGGAGAGTTTTTAGCTACCATTACAGATCCTTATGGCACAATGCGCTTTAAGGTATTGGCGCCCAATAAAGGATATATTATTAATGTAAACCAAGCCCCTATTATTTATCAGGGAGATGCCATTTTTCATATATCTACGAAAAGTAACATCATAGAACAGGCCCTACAAGAAGACTAAAAACAATGACCAAAGAAACACTTAGACAACACTACAAAACCCTGAGAGCTTCCTTGGACACAGAAGCTGTTGCAGATCAAAGCATTGCCATTGCAAACCAGGTGTTACAATTACCCATTTGGGAGTATACCAACTACCATATATTTCTACCCATAGAAAATAAAGTAGAGGTGGATACTAGCTATTTGCTGAGTGTTTTACAAGGAAAAGATAAAAGTGTTATTCTCTCAAAATCTAATTTTGACACCCACACCATGCAGCACATATTGTTGCAAGAAAACACCCCTATTACAGTTTCAAAATTTGGCATTCCAGAACCTCAACAAGGTATAAAAGTTTTAGTCCCTAGCATAGATGTAGTTTTTGTGCCACTACTTGCTTTTGACAAAAAGGGGCATAGAATAGGGTATGGAAAAGGATTTTATGATCGGTTTTTAAAACAGTGCGCTACAGAGGCTCGATTTGTTGGACTTTCGTTTTTTGAGGCAGAGAATAAGATCCCCAGCGCCTCACATGACATTGCTCTTGATTACTGTGTCACTCCAAAAAATACCTATACTTTTTAATATTTTAAAAAAGTTTCTAGGCAAGGATCCCTTTCTACTTCGGAAATGTCTTTTTATTAAACACAATGAGCATTCCAACACCAGTGCTAATAGCTACATCTGCAACATTAAATACAGGATCAAAAAAGGTAAATCGTTCTCCTCCCCAGACAGGTATCCAGTTAGGCAACACTCTGTCGTAAAGCGGAAATGAAAGCATGTCTACAACTTTACCATGAAACAGCGTACCGTATGGCTCATCTGCAAAGGCAGTAGCAACATTGGCATAACTGGCGTCAAAAATAAGACCATAAAACACAGAGTCAATAATGTTTCCTAGCGCGCCCGCAAAAATTAAGGCAACAGCACTTAGCAGAACCCCTGCGCTTTTTTTTCTAGCACTATCCCAAAGCCAATACCCAATACCACAAATGGCAACAAGCCTAAACAATGTGAGTATTAGTTTCCCGTAGGTTCCAGGTATTTTTGCTCCCCAAGCCATACCATCATTTTCAACAAATAAAATCCTAAACCAAGAAAATACCCCTACTTCTTCATGAAGCTGAAAGGTTGTTTTGATATATATTTTAGAAAGTTGATCAATCAATAAGATCAAAACAATAAGAAGGATGGATTTTTTTAAGGTCATGGCGGGTAAATAACGTGCACAAAAATAACATTATTATTTGATTTAAAACATGGAGGCAAGCCCTCCTTTTTAGCTATTGAGAAGGGCTCAAAAGAAGATAACATGATATTTTTACACTAAAAAAGACCCTACAGTATTATAAGGTCTTTTTAAGTAAGTTTAGGCAATAAAGTAGGTTACTGCATGTTTTTTGCTTCAATACTTAAGGTTGCGTGAGGCACTAGTTTTAAACGCTCAGGATTGATTAGTTTTTTAGTAACTCTGCAAATCCCATAGGTTTTATTCTCAATTCTAATTAAAGCATTTCTAAGATCCCGAATAAATTTTTCTTGACGTATGGCTAATTGAGATGAGGTTTCTTTACTCATTACCTCACTTCCCTCATCAAAGGCCTTAAAGGTTGGAGAGGTATCATCTGTGCCGTTATTGCTATCATTCCTGTAGGCGCTTTTCATGAGCTCTAATTGTTCTTGAGCGGTTACAATTTTGTCTTTTATCAGGGCTCTAAAGGCTTCTAACTCTGCATCATTATATCTAGTTTTAAGATCTGTTGCCATAAGGATTTTATTTTATTTATTTATACTCAATTTTGTTTGGATCCCATCAAATGAAATCTCTGTCGCACTACTCATTTGAGTCTCAAATGAAAGGGTATCTGTTAGGGTTTCTTCTTTGATGTATTCAATATTTTGCTTGACAGCTGTGTCTAACTTTTCACAGGATAACAAGCTTACATGAATTCTATCTGTAACTTCAAAACCAGAATCTTTACGTAGGTTTTGGATACGGTTAACAATCTCTCTTGCTATTCCTTCGTTTTTTAATGTTTCAGAAATAGTGACATCAAGGGCAACAGTTATCCCATTGCTGTTGGCAACCAACCATCCCTCAATATCTTGAGAACTGATTATAACATCATCTAGGGTCAATGTAGTACTTTTTTCTGAAATTTTAATAGGCATTTGCCCTTCTTTTTCTAACAAATTAATTTGGTCTTGATCCAACTGCTCAATAACAGCCGCTACTGCCTTCATGTCTTTTCCAAAACGAGGTCCTAGTTTTTTGAAGTCAGGCTTAATTTGTTTAACCAATATCCCAGAATCCTGATCAATAAGGGCTATCTCCTTGACATTCACTTCACTTTTAATTAAATCGCTAACGGCTTGAATTTCTTTTCTATCTAGTTCATCTAAAACAGGTACCATGATTTTTTGTAGCGGTTGGCGTACTTTTATTTTTTCTCTTTGTCTTAATGACAAACCCAAAGAGGATATGGTTTGGGCTTTTTGCATTCTTGCCTCCAAAGCGCTATCAATTAATGCGGTATCTGCAACTGGAAAATCTGTTAAATGAACAGAGATTTTTACCTCAATTTTTGACACCACAGCCACTAAATCTTTGTAAAGCCTGTCCATGAAAAAGGGTGCTATTGGCGCCCCCAATTTGGCAACAGTATACAGGCAAGTATACAGGGTTTGGTAGGCAGATATTTTATCTTCCCCATAGCTGCCTTTCCAAAAACGTCTTCTACTTAAACGTACAAACCAGTTACTTAAGTTTTCTCCTACAAAGTTTTGTACAGCTCTTGCGGCTTTGGTAGGTTCATACTCAGTAAAGGCTTGGTCAACGGTTAAGATAAGTGTGTTGAGTTCACTTAAAATCCAGCGGTCAATTTCTGGACGTTTTTCTATAGCAATAGCTGGTTCGCTGTACGTGAAGTCATCTAAATTTGCATACAAAGCAAAGAAATTATAGGTGTTATACAGGGTGCCAAAAAACTTGTTACGCACCTCTGAAATACCATCGATATCAAACTTAAGGTTGTCCCAGGGGTTGGCGTTGCTTATCATGTACCAGCGTGTGGCATCTGGGCCATACTTTTCTAGGGTTTCAAAAGGGTCTGTGGCATTCCCTAGACGTTTGGACATTTTTTGTCCGTTTTTGTCTAAGACCAAACCGTTACTTACTACATTTTTATAGGCAACATCATCAAAAATCATGGTAGCAATAGCATGAAGTGTATAAAACCATCCACGTGTTTGGTCTACCCCTTCTGCTATAAAATCTGCTTTACGCCAGGTATTTTCTACTTTTTCTTTGTTTTCGAATGGGTAATGCCATTGAGCGTATGGCATAGAGCCAGAATCAAACCAGACATCAATTAAATCTGCCTCGCGCTTCATAGGTTTACCACTAGCTGAGACTAGGGTAATGTCATCTACAATGTTTTTATGAAGATCTACTTTGTTGTAATTTTCTTCAGAGAAATCACCCACAACAAAATCTTGGTAAATATCTTTTTCTAACACCCCTGCAGTGACAGCCTTTTGTATTTGGGTCTTCAGTTCTTCTATACTCCCAATAATGATTTCTTCTGTACCATCTTCTGTACGCCATAGAGGTAAAGGAATACCCCAATAACGTGACCGTGATAAATTCCAATCATTTGCATTGGCTAGCCAATTTCCAAAACGTCCTTCTCCAGTTGCTTTTGGCTTCCAGTTAATGGTTTTGTTTAATTCGTGC
>Ga0213868_10004418_pt1 | contig 12831 bp, 6 predicted proteins | sample PICome_9_FD_160087 | JGI IMG/M metagenome (GOLD analysis project Ga0213868, IMG submission 160087) | Coastal seawater microbial communities near Pivers Island, North Carolina, United States - PICO127 | ecosystem: Environmental > Aquatic > Marine > Coastal | place: USA: North Carolina | collected...
GCGCCGTCGCATCGGGAGGACACATGTTTTCAAAATTCAAATCTTTGTTTTCCAATGTTGCTCCAACATTAGTATCAAAAGCAGCAGAAGGGGGAGTCTCGCTCGATGGAACCCCTCCTCCCGTCTGCTTCATCAACGTTACGCTGTTGGTGGTGGTATTATTCGTGTTGTCTTGCAGAAGGTTGTTCGGCATGGTCTTCAAAAAGGACAAAGAGGGCGACGATATTGGCATCGTGATGTTGAAAATGTGACGAGCACGTGTCTGCGTTTTTGCCCAAAAGAGAGAAAAAAAAAGTTAGGGTTTCCAACCCTAAAATTTGTAGAAAGAAATTTTCAAAATGCGTTCGTCGCTCTTCTGTTGTAAGACACGCTTTAGCGCGCTGTATCTCCGTCGCTTTTTGTTGAAGAAGAAGAAGAAGAAAGGTTTTTCGTGCGCAGAGTATCGTTATCATTTAATCATCATGAGCGACAATAATAATAACAACAAAGAAAGGAGCAGTGATGAAAGTTCTAATAACGTGAGGATAAAACATTTCGCCGACGCGTCGTTTCTTTTCGCCTTCAACGACGACAACGACGAAAACGAGGGGGAGACGAATTACGAAGAAATCCGCGCGCTTTCCAAACGCATGAAAGCGTTAGGATGTGCACAAGTCACCGAATCGTTCGCCTTAAAAACGAACGACGCGACGCACGTCGTGTGCCGATCCGAGGAGGAATACAACTCCTTGTGGGAAGAATCGCAGAACGACGCGGATTCGTTTTTTGAATTAGTCCACGACGACGAAAAACGAGCACCACCTGTCAAGTGCACGTTTGAATTCGCCAGGCGAAGCGTCGAGGAAAAAAAAGTCTTGGACGTGCATTCGAACATCTTGTTCCGACCACCGAAGACGTCGGAAAAGATACTGAAAGGTTTGAAGATTTGTCAAACCTCGTACACTGGGCCAAGAAGGAACGACGTGAAGTCGCTCATCGAGCGGTTAGGCGCGGAGTACTCGAAGCCGTTCGATAAAACGTGCACGCACTTGTGTTGTTATCAGTTTGAAGGGAAGAAGTACGAGAAGGCGGTGTCGGATGGGACGACGATTGTCAGTCACGCGTGGTTGGAGGCGTGTTACGTGAGTGGGGAGAAAGTGGACGCTTCGAGGTACATGAGGAGCGGGGAGGAGGAGGATAGGTTGGCGCAGGAGAAGGACGTGGTGCCGGACTCGGAAGCCGAAGAAGAACAAGAAGAAGAAGAAGAAGAGATTGAAGATGCGATTGAAGATGTGGTGGCCGTGGTGAACGTAAAGAAGAACGCGCAGAAGATGAAAGAGTATAATCTTAACAACAACGCGAGCGGTAAAAAGGGTGACGAGAGTAATAACGAAAGCGCAAAGAGCGTTCGGTTTGAGGCGCTCAAGAAGTTGAACGGTAACAACACAGAAACGCAAGAAGAACCGAGCGTATACGAGATACGGGTGAACAAAGTCTCGGAAACGCCGACGGAACCGAGCGTGGGGAGAACGACCGCGCAAAAGGAGAAGGAGGATGAAGAGACGGAAATCCCCGCGACGGAGGCACAAGCGAGACCATCAGCGCTTGCTCACGAAGGAGAAGAAGAAAAAGAAGAGGCGCCTTCATCGGCGAATTCAAAAAAATATCCGTCACCGGATTACAACAATCTCCCACCGGAGCAAGTCGAACGATGCGTCCGTAACATCATCGATCCAACGCACTCGAAATCTTCAAACGAGTTCCAAGGTTTGCTCGCGGATGCGGACGATGTCGAAGCGGCGTTGAATAACGGCGGAACGTTCGCGATGGCAAACTCGTTTCCGCGTTTTGGCGACGGCGACGGTCCCTTGTGTAAAGAGACGGACGACGATGCTTTCTTCGAGCTCTTAATGGCTGGAAAAATTCCAACGTTAGCAGACGAGTATAATAACCGAGCGAAAATAGACCGCGTGTCTAAAGGCGAACGAGTGTTTGAAGTTTTGCGCGATGTGGAAGAGATTGAACACGACTTCGGTCTGCCAGAGTTAGGCGTCGAGTTGATCGATGTTTCAAAAGGTCAGCATAAAGTACACCAAAGCCGGCGAGAATTGAACAGTGACACGTTCAAAGCGGTGTGTTTCAATGTAGAAACTACAAACGTTGGTGACGATAAGTTTGACGAAATTCGAGCGAACGCGTTGACGTGCTTAAACGAAGCAGAAAGATATGCTGAACGCGGACCACTCGGTCGCGCGGTGACGTCGCGCCTAGCCCTTGAACGCGCGCAGAATGGGACATTGCGTGATTCGAACACTAGCGACGATCCAGATGCACTTTTAGCGACGTTCGTGAACGTTTATTTGCGCTATGGGTACAACTATACCCCGAGAGCCGTTCGAGAGATGTTCATGACGAACAACGGCACGAAGATCATCCAGGACTACAACTTTGTCGTAACGCTTCCAGAGCGAAAGCCGGGAAATTTACCGAACGTAGTTTTAGAGTCGGTGGATAGAACCATCGGTCAAGTTGTTGCTGGATTTTTCGAATTGTTAGCGGGTCCGACGCAACCAGACCCGACGCAGCGCGTGCCGACGCAACCATCGGCGAGGAAAGAGAATAACTCGCAGCAGCTGCAACAGTCTCCACACGAAAGATTAGACCTCACTCAACTCGCGACACAACTTGCGACGCAGCCACCTGCGGCGACGCAAACCTGGGAACCCACGAGTGAAGATGAAGAGAACGTAGACGAAGAGGTACAAGAGGGAGAAGAAGATGTCGAGGAGGAAGCTATGCCGGCACGTGGGGAGGAGGAGGAGGACAACGACGACGACGACGACGACAACAAGGAAGAAGAGAGGGATGAAGAACTGAAAGAAATAGAACCTGACCAACACGAGCGAGCGGAAAAGAGAAAGCATTACATAAGCGGTTCTATGGAGAAGTCAACCTCCAAGTCGAACAATAGCGGGTATAAGACGGCTCTGGACACGCAAGCGACAACAACAGTAGACGTCGCCGAAGCTGAAGAGGAGGAGGAAGCACCTCCGGTTTTGGAGCCGGTTCCGGCAAAGCGAATGACGAGACAGCGAAGAGGCCAGTCGACTCGGATTAGTGCACCTACGGCCGAGCAGCAACGCAAATCGCTCGAAATGTCCGCGAAAGAAGTCGTCGATAAATCTTCGGCCAAACGGAAGGAGAAGACGACGACGAAGACAGTTGCTTCGACGAAATCTACGTCACTATCACCACCATCAGCGCCAAAAAGGAAGCGGAAAGCGGACCAGACGGAGAAGGCGGTGATGCGCATATCCATCAAGCGGAGCAACAGCGCGCGTGCTACTAAAGGGACAACGAAAAGGCAGTCAAATGTCGTCCGCGTGGCGCTTTCTGGTTTCAACACCGAAGAGCTCAAGAAGCGCGTATCTGTTTTGAAGAAACTCAACATTCCGTACTCTTCCTCCGGCCGCGATTGGGATGAATCTATCACGCATGTCGTTTTTGGCGTTCGTGGTACGCGTAGTTTAAAGTTTCTCGCCGCGTTGGCGAGCGGTGCGCACGTCTTGAACGAAACGTACCTGGACGAGTGCGAGGCGCAAAACAGCTCGAAAGACTCGATGCCGATAATCGATGACAAGCACTTTTTCAAAGGCGGAAAAGGCTTGGAGAACAAGTTGATTTGTGCGTCAGCATCAAAGTTTTGGCACGGTTGGCACGCCTCGGCATCGAAATCGACCACAAACCGCGGCGCGGACGCGTCATCGACAATGAATAGCTTGAAACCGTTTTCAAATCTCGACGTCGCGGTGGCATCCTTTGGCTCCAACGCCAACGCGAAAGGTGAACATCAAATGGTGTGCGACGTGCTTCGCGTTGGTGGTGCTAACGTAAAAACGATTTCCGCAAACGGGGATGCGAGTTTAACCGTCCACGCGACGAGGTCTCACGAAGACAAGATGGCCATCAGAGACTCGGGTGATGAAGAAGAAGACGCCGTCGATATCATCGTTTGTAACGAAGACAAAGCTGAATCCGGACGCGTCAAAAAAGCCATGGACGCGTATCCAGCCGCACTCGTCGTTTCATCAGAGTTTATCAAGCGGTTTCTCTCCTCTCCGGGAGACGATTTGAACGCATACACTCTGTTTGAAACCACCGCGAACGAGAAAGTTGAAGACTCCTTGATTAAGAGACGACTAGGAGGGCCGCACGCCGTTTCGCTCGGCGCCGAGATGCATAAGAAGCGAAAGTTCCACCAATTCCCGGCTGGAAATAAGGTTAGTAGTAACAAGAAAGCAAAGGCGAAGGCTCTTCCAATACTTTCGATGAGTAAAAACAAGAAACCCGGCGCGGCAGCTGCGAAGAAGAAAAACGCGCCAACTCGGGCGTTGGCCGCGAAGAGATTTCCAGTAGAACAACTGCAACAGCAAACGCGAGGAGGTAGGCGCGCGACAAGAGCGCTCGGAACCATAAATTAGTATATTCGTTTTACCACACTATCGTTGTCACAGCGTGATGGTATATGTGATGGTATATGTGTATCGTTGTTTTAACTTTGTAAAATCAAAAAATATATACACGCGTGTACAGTTGAGTGAAAAAACAATAGCGCGACGCGCAGAAAATTTTTAATATAATATAAAATGCATTAGTGAATGATTGTTTTACAACAACTAAATGCTTCTTTGGTGTGTGTTTTGATACAGTCTACGCCTAAATATATATAAACGAAGAGTATCGCTTAGTAGAAGCCGAAGCCCTTGGCCGCGTTGGTCAAGACGTTCGCGTGAACCGGGTCCGCGGTGTGCGCTTGCCAGTTGGCAATCGGACCTTCTTGGGTGGCCAAGGCTTGGAAGATGCAGCCCAACCACGCGAACATGGACAATCTGCAGTGCTTCAATTCCTTGATCTTCAACTCTTCCAAGTCGCCAGATTCAGCCAAGCCCAACGGGTCGAATCGGCCACCCGGGGAGACGTCCCCGACGGAGAGTTCGTCAAAGACCGGGTCGATCAAACCGGTTCTGTATCCTTCGGCGGCGCCAACCAAAACGGTTTCGATGATCAAAACGTTCCAGAAGGACGGGTAGCCAGAGCCTTCCGGCGCCAACGGGGCGACGGCGCCCGGGAACTTGTCCGCGACGGCGGTGCAGTCATCCGGGGTGCACAAGGTACCCGCGGTGAACCACGGGATGCCGGTGCCGTTCTCGGCGGCCCAGGCGCCGGTGACGCCCAATTGGGCCCATCTGCCGTGGATGATTTCACGCTCGGCGTTCTTTTCGTCGCCGAACGGGATGATCGGGGATTCGCCCCCGCCCGGGTAGGTACCGAATTCCGGGTAGATGTCAGCCTTGACAACCTTGGAGATGGACTTGGACTGATAATAATAAATGAAAAAGCGTTTGAGGGAGAAAAAAAGGTCAGTCTCTCTTCTTACAAGCCACTCGTCGTGCGTGATAAAATCAAATCGAAAATCGAAGATTTTTTTCTCTCTCGGCGGCTCTCGAACGAGAATATTTTCTTCTCAAAGTTGAGTGAGATCTCAAAAATCGATGCGTTGCGGATCCACCTCCAACGAACGCACGACGCAACGACGAGAAGAAGCGTTATTACGCGCATTCGTTTTCGTTCGTTCTCTCGGTGAGACCAGCAGCGCGCATCGGAGATCAGATCTCTCTCGCGCATCATCACAAACGTCGATTCGTTTTTGGAGAATTAGATACGGAAGAAAATTCGCATCGTCATCAAAAGCGCGCTCTGTGAGAAAGAAGAACACGCCGACGATGAGATCGGTATCATTAAAAAGAAAGAAAGAACGAGCAGCAGAGAATACGCACCTGAACCTTGGTGGCCTTGAGGCCGGCGACGGACGCGATTTGTTGAGTAGCAGCAAACATTATTAGTATATATGTATTTGTATTTTGTGTGTGTGTGAGAATACCGATATTCGTTCTTTTTGATTCTTTTGATCTTTGAGATTCTTTTTCGGAGTTGTTTAGGGTGTTTGCGTTAAAAAAAAAACGAAAGAAAAAAATTCAAAAAAAAAGAACAGAAGCTTTTGGAGAAACAGAGAAACTTAGAAATTGGGGAGAAACAGAGGGACACATTAGTGCTTCTATTCTGCGCTTGAGAAGAGAGCTTTGTTCTTTCTTTCTCTCTTTCTTTCTTTGAAAAACTTTTGTATCTCTCTCTCTCTCTCCTTTGCTTTTCTCTCCTTTTATTGCGCGCTTTTCGAAGGGCTCTTTAAGAAGAAGAGAGAAAGAGCATGGAGACGGAAAAATCATCGTTCTCGTTTACCGAGACCTCGATGGCGACCATTCGAGTGGAGTTAGCTTCAACCGTGGAGGATTGCAACCGGAGAGGTTTGAAATGCGCCAAGAAATGGGCCGCGGAACAGTTGTGTGGGTTACCTTCACCACCATCTAAAGGTTTGAGCGAGGAAGAAACAGAGGATTTTGAGAATGCGAAGGAGGAAAAGGAAAGAGAGTTAAGGGTGATTTCGTTTCCCGAACCGGTTGGAAACGTGCCGTTTCGAGGCGAAGGAGAGGAGTATACGACGAGGACGACGACCTCATCAAACAACCACGGACAGGACGATCCGACGTACATATTAGCCAAATCGTATTTCGATTTAGGCGAGTACCGAAGGTGCGCGGATTTGCTGGCGACGTCGTCGCCGGCGTCCGCGCACGGGAAACCTTTGAAGACGTTTCTCGAACTGTACGCGCTCTTCTTGGCGGGCGAGACGACGAGGCGAGACGTGGCGAATGTGCGCGCGAAAGGTCCGAGTGGGGCGGCTGGAGATAGAGAGGATGGAAAGAAAGGGAACGTTTCGGATGCGAACGATATGGATGGAGACGATTTGGATAGGAACGAAGGGCCGAGAGTGCGGGGCGAGTTGGTCGGGAGGATGGCGAATAATCCAGAGTTGGACGTCGTCCAGAGCGGGCTGGATGAGTACGAAAAGTATAACAGCAGCAGTAGTACGAATAATAGCACTAGGGAGCATAATAATAACGAGAATAAGTGCGCGTTCATCTGCTATTTGCAGGCGTTGGTATTTCGAGAACGAGGGCGATTGGACGCGGCGAAAGTGAAGTTTGCCGAATCGGCGAGGCTGTATCCAACCTTTTGGAGCGCTTGGCAAGGGTTAGTAGATTTGTGCGACGAAGACACCATCGCCAACTTGAGGTTACCGAGAGACCATTGGTGTTACCAATGGTTCATCGCGGAGTTTAATTTAGAGAGTCAAAAGAACGTGGAAGCGATGCAACAGTTTGATAGGCTTTCGGAGATTTTCAAGCGTTCGTCCTCGATTTTGACCAAGTGCGCCATAGCGCAATACAACTTGAGAGAGTTCGACGAAGCCGAAGAGTTGTTCGAGCGAGTGATTGAAGTCGATCCACACAGAATTGAAGGCATAGACGCGTATTCGAATATCTTATACGTGAAAGAAGATTTTGCCAAGTTAGCACATCTGGCGCACAGAATTTCCAACACGAACAAATACACGCCTGAAACGTGTTGCGTCATCGGAAACTATTATTCGTTAAAGCAACAACACGAGAAAGCGGTGACGTACTTCCGTCGCGCGTTACGTCTGAATCGAGATTACTTGTCCGCGTGGACGTTATTAGGTCACGAGTATACGGAAATGAAAAATCCAAAAGCCGCGATTGAGGCCTACCGGTGCGCGGTGGATATCAACCCGAAAGATTATCGCGCGTGGTATGGTTTAGGCCAAATGTACGAGTTAATTTCCATGCACGTGTACGCGGTGTATTACTACCAAGCGGCGGCTAAGTTGCGCCCGAACGATAGTCGGATGTGGTGCGCTATTGGTGCTTGCTATGAAGCGGACGGATTACGCCAACCGATAGCAGCCATTCGCGTATACCAACGAGCGGTGGCGTGCGGCGATAAGGAAGGCATCGCGCTCGGGAGATTAGCAAAGCTTCACGAGCAACAAAAGAATTGGAAAGCGGCGGCACATTACCATTTACGAAACTTAGAACGTTTGAAGCGCGAGACTGGGAGTTATGCAGAGACGCAAGACTCCATCGATGGTTTGTTATTCTTAGCAAAATATTATAAAGGCGTGGGTAAATTTGGCGCCGCCGAGGAAGCGTGCTCGAAACTTCTCGATTTCCAAGGGCCGGAAAAGCAAACCGCGAAAGCTTTGTTGAGGGAGATTCGGTCGGTAACGAGTGTGGATTACGTCAGAAATTAGTTTGTAATCGTACGTTATCTTTACTAAATATTTCTAGGCATATATGCATGCTATGTGCGCTACAAACTATTTGTTTTTTTACTTTGGCGGTTCGACGTTCGCTAAATCTTCGTCGTCCAGCCTTTCCAACTCATCCACGAGAAAGTCTTTCACGATAGACGTTCGGAGCTCATCGCGCAGCTTCATCAACGCCACACCTAACAAGTTTTTGCCGTCGTTGTTTCGCCCACTCCCCCAAACGTTATCAACGGGCGAGTCTTCGACCAAACGTTTTTGACCGGTGGATAGAAGCAAGGATTGCGCCGACCGGTGCTGCGTAAACTTTGCGCGCAAGACGCGATCCATGACGTGTATTTTAATCGAGTTCCAATCTTTCTTCAACAAATCTGGTCTTTCGCGTTGTTTTAATCGTCCAATTCTGCTCGCTTTTTCTGGAGAATTCGCTTTAAGAATAGCATTTTTGATTTCTACGCCGTCGGGGTGCGAATCGTCGAATTTTTGCGCTTGATAGTACGATTCAGACGTCAGCCAGTTTTCTCCGTCGATATCGACCGCGTGCGCGCTAAAGTTTGAGAGAGCGCTGTACGTGTCCCAGGATTTGTAAAACCGAATCTCGTCGCTCGCATTGTCGTCTTTTTCATTGTCATTAGATTCCGCTTCGTCCGCGCAACACTGCTCCACGTCCGCCAGAACCTCGTTTTCGCCAAACGTATCCACGCGTTCGGAATCGTCCGATGATTCACCGACGTCCACAAATCCATCCCGTTTACCATCCATCCACCCACCTTCGACAAATCGTTTTAATCTTCCTTTTGCGAACGCGTTTGGTAAGTATCCGGTAATCAAGACGTCCCTTCCGTACACCTTGGCGTCGGTCGCTTTCAAAGGCACCGCGTCCGCCATTGCGTCGCATCCAAAATCGCCCATCGGCGTCGGTGCTTTCGAACCACCGCCAACGATTTTCGGCGCTACAAATGCCAACACCCGCGAAAACGCACCAGCCGTAATAGCCGGCGCTGCGAGCGTTCCACCGCACTCCCAAAACGTTTGCAACCAGCCTCTCTGGCGCATCTCGTCTAAAACTTTATCCATGGTAAACTCGCCCTCAAATTCTACCACGTCTACGCCTTTATCTCTCAATATCTTCGCCAAAGCTGGTTTTCCGTGACTCGCCGACGTCATCACAATCGTCGAAGCCACGGACGTATCCCATAACCTCGCGTCTTCTGGCACGTCGAACGACCTCGACAACACCACCCTCGCCGGCTGATACGCGTGCGTCAACGTCCCGTCCCCATTCCGACTGGTCAACCTCGGATCGTCCGTCCGCAACGTCCCACCACCGACAATCACCGCATCTGACCTCGCTCTCTCGTGAAATACCGTTTCTCTCGATTCCGGTCCCGTCACCCACTTTGACTTCCCGCTCGAACTCGCAATCTTCCCGTCTAAAGTCATCGCGTATTTATACACGCCGTGAGGGTACCCGCCCGTGGCACATCTATACAACAAAGCCTCGTTTACTTTCCTCGCACACATCGCCCCTCGCGTATTCGTTTTACACACCACAATCTGTTCTTTCTTAAAACCTCCCCTCTCGACCAACTCCTTAATCGCGTTCCCTCGAAACTTCTCGTTCGGGTGCATGGTGCCGATAACTATCCGTCGAACGCCGCGCGAGCGCATGCGCGTCAATGCGTCCACCGAACGCGTTTCCCCGGACACCTCAATTCCGTGCACCGGTTCCATGTTCAAATACACGTCGTACTCTCCCGTTTCCGTCGTCGTTTCTTTCTTTGCCAGAGATGACGACGACGACAGAACTTCTCGCAGTTTCCTCTCCGCTTGCCTCTCGCACTTCTCACCAGCTTGGCCAAACTGAAACGCTTCGCACAGGATGTCTCTCGTTTTCGAGTGCACAATCACGCACGCGAATTTTGGGTGCGGCGCGCACTCGCCCGCGGATGAGTCCGCCAAGACGCACGCGCGTTCGACCCATTCATCGTCGTCTGAACCGTCGTTCGAAACGCAGCAAACACTGTCGGGGAAAACGAGGCGGCGGCGAATTGAAGACGAACGTTCTCGTCGTCGTGTGCGTCGTTTACCTCGATGATGACACTTGAAAACCACTTTTTTTGACGAGGAGGAGGAGAAGGATACCATCGTCGCTCCTGGAGGACGAGAGAAAACGTGCGGGTGCGCCATCATCGATCGATCGAGAAGGAGGAATCAAGTGGAGTAATTCTGAGGGAGAATTCAGAGAGAAAACGAGAGAGAAAGACACAAGACGAATATGAATACGTATGTAACGCAGATGGACAAATGTGTGATCGTATTTACAATAAGTGAATAGCTAGTTTCACTTATCTTTGCGCTCGATGCTACTATATAGAAAAAGCCAGATTTCACGCACTGTGTTCTGCTGGCCGCAAACGACGCGTCGTCGTCCGAATCGTCGTCAGTCTCTCGTGTCAATACTCGAGAAGAGGCGTCTTGAAAACCGATAAAAAAATGTCTTATTATTAAGCCATGGCTGGCGTCGCGGGCGGAGCAACGGTCGCGTCAGCCGCAACAGCAGCCGCCGGTACTTTTCGCTTCACCTTTCGCTTCACCTTTTTCGTTTTTCTAACACCCCCCGCAGACTTTTTGGACGACGCGCGCGTGTATCCAGTCGTGCCCCGTACTCGCTGTCTTTGCGCGTGCAACGGTAAGCCGAGCAAGAACAATCTCGTTTGTTCACCAACTTGATTGTTCGTCAATCGCATCAACGCCGTGGCGGTGATTGCAGATCCTAAGCTCGTCAAGCGATCCGTCATCCATCGATCCGCTCCGCCAATCAATTGATATCTGGCGTTGCACGACAAACCGAGGAACGCTCCCATACCCAACGCGGACGTCTTCACGTCCGGCACCGGCACGGCTGGTTTCCATTTTTTTCCTTCTTTCTTTTTGTGTGAGTTGACTAATAAGTTGTTTAAGCCGCTGAACGCACCCCCGATGACGACACCGACGGCGGAGAGCTCCGCGCCTTTAGCTACGACGGAGGCGATTCTGGTGCCGGTGGTGTACGGTCGCAAAGGTCCGGCGCGGTCAAACGCGTTGTTCGGCATACCCGCCAACGCTTTTTGCCAGCCAAACTTTTGGACGCCGCCAAAGGATCGCGATGGGGTGCACAACCAGACCGTAGCCAAGTTTGCGACGCACATTTGCGCCACGTTGGACGCCGCCAAGTCCCACTCTTTCTTCAACTTATCCCCTCTGTGCGCGACTTCGTACATGGTACCAGCCGCAACCGTCACCGCTTGTTCAAACGCAAGCTTGTACAAAAACGCCGGTTCTGCCATTAATCGACCAACGAACGCTCTGGATGCCCACTGCGGAGTAGATCTGGAGACGACTCTTACCACGGACGGTCTAACGTCCACGGACATGAATCTGACCAACTGCGCGCTCGAAACGACGCCCATCTCCACCGCCATTCTCAAACCAGCCGGTAAACTCGCGATCGTTTTAAACCACTCGGACAACACGGCTTGAATCGCCTCTCTTTCGAACGTTTCCGGGATCCCTTCTCTCAAAGAAATGTATCCTCCTTCGTCGCCGTCGCCGTCTTCTTCGTCGAACCAATCGTCGTCGTCGCCTTCGTCGCCGTCGCCGCCGCCCCCGCCGTTATTGATCTTCCCCCCGTTATTCCCCCCGTTATCGCCGTCAGATAACTTTGGCGCCGCCACTGATTGTACCGAACTCGATAAATCCATGCTCACCTTCTCCAAAGTCGCCGCTCCGCCGCCGCCCAACTGTCGACCGATTTTCGCCATCGCCGTGTTCGGAATCCTCATGGCGGCGTGAAACTGGCTCTTATCAACTCGTCCGGTGCCTTGATCCTCGGCGCCGGCGTAATCGCTCACCGCGTTGAACACTTGCAAGCACGATCGCATCGCAGAAGTGGCGGTGTTGTTGTTGTTGTTTCTTTTTGAGCAGTGCTGATAAAACGCCGAGGATGACGACGTCAACGCAGACGCTTTTGCCGGTAAAATTTGAGCAGATAAAGCACCCCCCGCGACGGACGATTTGCGCTCGAGACAATGAGTGTTGGCGGATAAAGAATCGTTACGCTTTGATGCGACGCCACGCGACTCCAAACGTGCCACAGAAGCGGCACATCTCGCGCGGTTCAATCGTCCTCGTCTCGAAACGTTCGGTTTTACGTGCGTAAACGCGTTCGAAGCGAGTGATAAAGCGCTCATTTCGTGCGTTGGAAATTCGCGCAATTATTTCTCTCTCTCGAGAAACTTCTTCTTCGGCCTTCGAAAATTGCAGAACGCGCGAATAAATGAAGAAAACGCTTCTCGATCTCAAAGATGCGAACGCAAAATCCGCTCTTAAAAGCACAAAAAGAACTCTACTCTTCCGTATTTATGTGTAAACCGCTACGAAACGTAACGCGAAATACAACGCTTGCGTGTGTGTGTGTGTGTGGTAGTGCTAATTAAAGCGCTATTGAAAAGACGGATAAATTCGCATTTCAACGGCGGGTGTGTTCCTGTTTTCTTTTCTGCTTTTTTTCAAAAAAATGTATATTTTTTTTTTCGTTCGAGGAAGGGGCAGTGGGTGGTTGAAAG
>Ga0213868_10004419_pt1 | contig 12831 bp, 6 predicted proteins | sample PICome_9_FD_160087 | JGI IMG/M metagenome (GOLD analysis project Ga0213868, IMG submission 160087) | Coastal seawater microbial communities near Pivers Island, North Carolina, United States - PICO127 | ecosystem: Environmental > Aquatic > Marine > Coastal | place: USA: North Carolina | collected...
CTCTGCTACCTTGCCGTAGTTCTTGCCCGCCCAGTAGGTATCTGTGCGGCTATTCCAGGCAGCTGATCCCTGATCAATAAACTCGGTGACCAGATTTTCCAGGGTTGTCTGATCAAAGGTGCTATCTATAGACGGCATGGTGGGCAGCACGCCTACATAGGGTAGGTTGTAGTTGAAGCTGTCTGTCTGACTAAATTTGGTGATGCCTCTGGCGCTTCGCACCTTGTAATCTGAAGCCTGCTGGCTGCTGTTTTTCCAGTGCAGTGGCATCATACCCACCACTGTATCCACCGCGGAACCCTGAGCATCCAGATAAGCATGGCTAACATTGACGGTATTGGTGTTGCGGTCAACACTGTAATCAATATTTACCTCGGCAACCACATTGCGCGCCCGAGCCTCAAAGAAACTGATCATTGCACTGCTGGCAGTACCTGCTCCTGAAGCTGGCAGATAGGCTAGGGTAAATTCTTTTGCTGCGTTGCTAACAGTGATTTCATTGCTGCTGCTATTTGCGAAGCTGGTGCTGCCCTCCCCGGTGATCAGGAAGTTATTGAGATTGCCCGCCACGCTGGTCCAGACACCCAGGCTATTATCCTGATTGTAGAAAATACCTTTTTCGCCACTGTCTGCGCGCAATGTGCGCAATACCAGATCACCTTTGTAGGCCTTAAAGTAGGCATAGGGAGAGCCGTGAACAAAGGTGGCTTCCATAATATCGGTGTCGCCAGACTTCCACATAACGGTTACCGAACCATCACTGTGATCCTTAAGGTAGGCATTTAAGTTACTGTGGTCGGTATTGCCCACAGCGATACCATCGAACACCTCAACAAAGGGATCAGGGATCTGATACATAAAGCCATCAGCGTAGGGCCCCAGGCCACCGGGAATGCTTAGCAGTCGTACACCTTTTTCGGTCACCCGCGCGATAAATGGGTCTGGCGTGATATAGGCCGCCTGATCTGCATTGCCAGTCTGCATTTCACCCAAGAAGGGGATTGAGCCCCACCATTTATGGGTGGGTGTAGGTTTTTCCAGGGCGGGGCCAGTCAACTGTGGTGACAGTGCCGTTGGCGTACCCACAGGAATATTAGTATTCGTGTTGCAGTCGTCAATACCGGGCTCTACCACGCCGGCATTGTAAATCCAGTTTCCAAAATCGTAGACACAGCGATAGCTATTGGGGTTAATGCCGTCGGCTACATTACCTGCGCCATAGGCGGTCACAGAATATGAGCTGGGATTTTGCGGATCTACACCGCTGCCTGCCGCGGGCTGCTCAGCCCCGTCGGCCAGACCAGAAAAACGCACATTGTCGATTAAATAAACAACGCTCGGGCTGGTGCCATATGCCGGGAAAAATACCAGTGGTGCTGTCACGCTGGCCAACTTTAGACCACCGCTAGCAGTAAGTGTCGACATAGGAATACTGATCGATTCCCAGTTTCCGTTGGCAGCGATCTGTGACACCGCAATTTCCCCTGAGTTGCTCTCTGGGGTAGTTTCCAATTTGATATAGAAGCCACTGGATAGGCCATCGGCCCCCGCACTGACGACCTTGATATCAAACTTTAGCGACCCATTGCTGTAGTCGCTCAGATCCACCGCTTGCCCTGGGCCCACTACTATGCCCGCATGTCCGGCGTTGCTGGTATAGCTAACTTGCAGTACGTCCCCTTTGTCGGAGTCTGATAGAACCTGCCAATCAATACTTTTGCAACTCTCTGTACCCGCCAGCTCGTCTGTGCAATCCTGGTCATACCCATTAAGCTCATCAAAGGCTGAAAACTTCAGGTTGCCACCCCAGATATCGGCAACCACAGCATCGACCAGAATAGGGGTATCGCCCTCAGCAATAACACTGGTCTCTCCATCAGTCTCTCCATCAGTCTCTCCATCAGTCTCTCCTCCAGCATTATTGTTAGGCGTTACCTGAGAGGTGTATATCTGGTTATCAGAGAAAAGGTTATCCAGACCGGTCTCAGCAGCAAACTCACTCAGGCTGGTTACTGAGTCAACCAGATCAGTCACCGACTCCAGCAACTCTGTCTGAGTGGTTTGCACAAATTCTATAGCGGCCGCGGAGGTAGGGTCTACGGTCTCGCCGTCCAGCAGTTCATTGATATCCGCCATGGTCTCGGCCACAGCCGCAATAATCGCTTCAGAGGTCGAGCTAAGCTCTGGTAGTGCCTCATTAACAACTGCAATCAGCTGGCTACTGGACTCCAGATCTATAGCGCCACTGCTGCTAATCTGCGCTGCGATGGCTGCGGCAGCATCTTCGGCAAGGCCGGGTAATTCTGCGGGCAGACTGTTGTCGTCAAGGGTCTGGATAGTAGTCATCACCAGCGCTATTTGCTGGTTCAGACGCTGCAGACTCAGGCCATCATCATCTCCGTCCTCGGCCAGGGCCCAGATATCTATGGCCAGAAATTCATCTACTGTGCCCTCAATTCCCAGTGCGGTTAAAACCGCAGCCTTAGCTTCATCACTATCTGCTGCGGCGATCACCGAACTGATCGGCGAGATCACTGCGATACTGCTCAGGTCACTGGGCAGATCTGCTATCAGTGCCAAATTGCTCAGCACAGTATTGGTACTGATATCAGTACCGCCCAGAGCGACTAGCCGGGCAATACCATCTTGCACAGATTCGGGCAGGGAAAAATAACCCTGACTATCGGTCTGGCCTGCAGGTTCGCCTGCATCGGCCTGCAGGTTATTATTGAGATCAATAAATACCGAACTGCCGGAGAGTGGCCCATCGACAACACGCCCCTCTACCGCATTGGTCACAGTAACCACCATGCTCTGGCTATCTGTGGCACCCTGGCTATCGGCCAGTTGTACCGTTAATTGGTAGCTGTTATTTGCGCCCTCATCGCTGGGCGCTTCAAAGTCTGGCTCGGCAATAAAGCTAATGCTGCCAGTGGAGGAAATCTCAAATAACTCTCTATCAGTCCCGCCCGATAAACTATAAACCAGGTTACTGTTTTCAGGATCCGTACCACTGGCTGTGGCAATCGCTGTGGTCCCCTCAAGGACAGAAACCTCTGCGTCAACAACCAGAGAGGGTGCTTGGTTAACTGAGACAGTGGGTGGCACTGGCGCACTGCCACCGCCACCGCCACCGCCACCGCCACAGGCTGACAAAAGCGACAGGCAGACGACTAGAGAAATCAGGTTAGAAAAAGCGCGCATCAGGAATTTCCAAATATTATAGTTATAGGTTTGGCGAAGCTTTCGAGTAAACAGTATTTTGCTGCGGTTAGATACGGAAAACGAGCTAAAGAAGACGATAGGCACGGTCAAAGGGGTATTCTATCCAATAGTGATTAGAATAAAAAAAGGCTCCTGGATAGGAGCCTTTTAGTCTTCCAGTTACAGATGCGCTTATTGCACTGAATCTGTGATAGCCCAACCGCTATACCAAGGTGTTTCACCTGCTTTGACTGCACCAATATAGTCGGTTGAGTCAAAGACAAACGATGAGCCATTGTCTTGAGCCGTGATGGCCTCAGCAGTCACCGATGCCGAGGCATTGGTAATCGCCTTATTCGCATCTAGAACAACCGCTTCCAATATAACTGAATCCGTATTGATTGGCTCTTCCTTGTTAAAGGCTGTGCCAGCAGTATCACATAGGAAGTTTCTTAGAGTGATTGGCGTATCAATCTTGGCCGTTGCACTGTCGTTGTCGTGATCGGAATCATCGATACGGGCACAGGTCACGTCGTAGCCAGTCACCGCAGAGTTATGGATAGCTGCAGTGACCGAACCGCGCAGACGCATACCAAACTCACCAGCGCTGTTAGCCGCGTCGCCACCAATAATAGTGACATTGGCAATGACACCAGCAGTCTCTGGAGTATAGTCTTCGTCAGAAGAGTTAAGCTCGATACCGCGGGGGTCGTTAGAACCTACTGGTGTAGCATCAGGAGTCTGATTCTTGATAATCAATGCATACTGAATATTACCCTGATAACCCTCGTCAAAATCTATATCGTCATCGTCATTGTTAGTGAGCACAGCATATTTAACGTTAGCTGTACCGCCAAACCACTCAATGCCATCATCCTGATTACCATGAACCTGTACGTATTCAATTTCGGTACCATAGCCGACACCCTGAAGGGTTAGACCATTAATTTCATTGTTGGGACCAGCGATCAGACCACCCTCAGCGATACGCACATAGCGGATATGGCCACTGTCATCAGCAGGCAAATTACCACCGTATTCCTGAACAAAGTCACCGCCTTCACCGAGGATATTGCACCAGCTTTCGCCATCTGCAAAACAGGCGCCTGTTCCACCCTGACCATACTGTGGGGCGAAGCCCTGGATTACAACACCACCCCATTCGCCCATGCCGTCGTAATTTTCATCTGCAAGGCTGCTAAAGGTGATTGGCTGTGCAGCTGTACCTACGGCTTCAAGCTTGGAGCCACGAGTTACCAACAGCACACCGTCAGCAGCGCCGCGAACATCGGTACCTGGTTCAATTGTTAGAGTTACACCCTGGCTAACAATTAGATCCATCTCTGCCTGAGAGGAAATCTCTTTATTGCCTGAACCGACCTGAACTACACCGCTCAAAACATACTGGGTTCCTGAGGCCATGCTGTAGTCAGTATTAATGGTTCCTGTTACCACAGCCTGTGAACAGTCATCATTGAAGCTCACAAAGCTAGCTTCTGTAACCGCAGCACAGAGGCCGGTGACTGTAGGTGTTGTATCAGTGTCAGGAGCTGCTGTGTTATTGGTGACATCTCCTGCAATTGTAACTGTGATATCTCCAGCGCTCTCGCTATCTCCGCCGCACCCGGTTAGGGTTAATGACGCAAGCAGACCAGCTGCTAAAAGTTTTGTCTTCATTTTAATGGTCCTATTTCAATGGATTTAAATCGTGGAACTACTCTGGGTTCTCAAACTATTTACTGGGGTCTAACAGAGATCACAGCTGATAGGTCAGCGACATACTTAAAGATGTGCCTACCTCATAAAGCTCGATCGTCCGGTTATTCTGGGTATAAGAAACTGCCTCATTGGTGAGGTTTTTAACTTTGACTTTTAATGTCCATCTATCGGTGAGATTATTCTCGTAATTTAAGTCAACGATTGTTCTCCCTGATTCAACAACAGGACCCAGTGCCGCACCGCGCGCCACTCGATAGATTCTGTCGTCGAAGTGATTTACCAGCAGGGTTAGCTTCTGATCTGTGGGATAATGGTCATAGCCGATCTGTAAATTGGCCAGGTATTCGGATTGCCCCTGCAATGGACGACCATCAGAACCAGCACCTTCCAGCTGCAAAGACTTGGCTGCAAGCGCTACTGAGGAATCAATGTAGGAAAAGTTACCGTTCAAGAATACACGGGAATCATCACTGTCAATCAGGGTGGTATTGAAGTCCAGCTCAATGCCATCTAAAACGGCAGAGTCCTGGTTTCTGAAGGTAATGCCGGCAGCAGCTGAACCAGATGCATCTGGAATGGCGCGCTCTACCGGATTATCAATTTCCTTTCTAAAGAGGGCCAGAGATGCGCGGTTATCAGTACCAAAATAATACTCAACTCGCAGGTCTATATTGTCGATTTCAGACACCTGCAGATCTGGGGTACCGAAGATAGGGTCATCGGTCTGAGGGTCATAAGACTGAGATTCAGAACGCTCAATTAGGCCGGGGTATGAAACTGTTTGACTAAATCCAAAACGAACCTGGTACTCATCCATTGCCCGCCAGGTAATATTGGCAGCAGGATAAATACCATCAGTCTCGAGATTACCATTGTTACCGCTATTATTGGGGTAGCCTATATTCTGGCTAAACTCTTCGTATCTGGCGCCAATCTCAATATTCCAGTCTTCGCCAAACTCATTATCAAGCATCATATAAAATGCCGTGACTTCTTCATCAGAAATATAAGAATCGGTCGAGGCTGTTGCTGGGCGCAGTCTAAATGCGTCCGCGGCAATATTGGGCACTGAGAGTAGAGCATCAATACCATTGGCGGTACTTAGACTTATCGGGGCATCACCCAGGCGGACACCAAATCGGTACAGATCAACAGTTCTATCTTTGCTAGAGAGCAGGGTCCCCAGCTTTAGCGTGCTGTAGTTAGCATCACCCCATTCGGATGAAATTTTGTAGTCCAGGCCAAAGTCTTTACTGGTTTCATTGAGATCAGACCAACGGCGCTCAACGGAGGAAATGGCCAGTGCATCATTCAGAGAATAATACTGTCGACGATCAGGCTCTAGACGGTCAGTTTCAGAATAACCAACGCGCCAGTCCAAAACACTGTCGTAACCAGCGCTCTGGAACTCTTTAAAGCCACTGAAGCTCTGGGAAAATAACTGCCGTTGCACATATTCAAGAACAGCTGAATCCAGAGCATTGTCCTCGACATTAATTGCCATGGTTTGACGAGTCACATCATCGGTAGAGCGCAGTAGAGTGGTCTTGGACAGAACTTCACCAGAGTCAAACTCATAGCCCATAACACCGTATCCGGATACTGAAACAGTATCTTTGGTACGGTTGTAGATGCCGTTTAAATCGCTGGGATTGGATAGCTGCGCATCGCCGCGGTAGCCGGTGCTTCGATCATAAGAGCCAGAGAAATAGTAACCCAGTTCACCATTGCCGTATTCAAAGCGATTACCAAAGTCAGCATCAAAACCCACATCTGGAGCGGCGGTTTCGTCATTGATATCGTAATCAGGTTTAAAGGTCAGGAAGTAGGCCATAGCGACCGCCGGATCAGTACAGATATCGGCCAGGCTTGGATCGCAGATAGTCAGGCTTCTGGCGCCATTAGTGGCTTGTAAAACACCAGAATGAACATTGCGCAAACCATTGTCGTAACCCAGCCACTCTCTATTACTGTTGCGATACTCTTGAATCTCGTCACCCGTAAACTCAGCATTGATACCAAGTGAAACTGATAAGGAGCCTGCGCGCTCATCAGGCAGCCCTTTGGTGTTCACTGCAATAGAGCCACCGGTAGTGGACGCCAGTTGATCTGCAGAGAATGACTTTTGAACTTCGATAGTCTCAACAATATTGGAAGGGAACAGATCGAGCTGAACATCCCTGCGCATTGGGTCTGTACTGGGCATCAGGATGCCATTGAAGTTGATGGCAATATATCGTCCGTCAAGACCCCGCACATTGGCATACTTGCCATCGGAGACGCTGAGGCCTGCAATCCGCCCAATGGCGACAGCCACATCACTATCGCCAAAGCGCGCCAGCTGATCAGCATCCATTGCACTGACAATAGTCGTGGCGTAGCGCTCGATGTTTTCCGTTCCCCTGGTTGGGTTAAAAACACCTAGCGTAACTACCTCTTCAAAAATAGGCGCGGGAATAATGGCCATGCTGTCAGAGGCGGGACGCTTCTTAATTAGCTTAAAACCAGCGTAAACACCCAGGTCAGCAAAGACCCGAACTGAACTTGGGGCTGGGACTCTATAGTTTTCCTGGGAAACGCTGACACTGTGCATACCGCGGGGAACTTCTAGGGTGTAGACACCCTCCTTATTCGTTAAGGCGGTTAACTGAAGATCAGATACTTCCACCGCAGCACCCTCAATAGGCACACCAGATGGAGAAGTGACCACACCGGCAATAAAACCAGTAGCTTCAATACCAGCCTTAAAAATTCGTTTTTTAACCACTGGCTCAACTTCTGGGTTTCTGTTGAAGACAGCCGATACTTCGACTTCGCCACCCTCTGGTACTTCGAAACTCACAGGAATGGCAACATCGTCATCGATCAGATACAGCTTGTGGGGACCGGGTGAAATAGAAGCCTGTACCAGGCCTTTACCATCAGTTACGCCAACAATCTCACCATCTATGGCTACCTTGATATGTCTGAGGGGCGCATCTTCAAGGAATACCAGCACAAAGGCTTCTTCTGCCGAAGCTACTGGCGCTAAAAGTGAAATCGCCAATACGAATAATCGAATCCATTTTCCGGACATCTTTAACCCTTCCTCGAGTCTATAAACTAAAAAAAGCCATCGCAGGCTGCCACCAAGATCGGTCTAATGATCTTTAATAGGGGGAAATTAACAGGCGAAAATTACGCTGGTATGAATTATTTATGACGGTAATATGACAGGGAAAACTGGTCTCTGGGGCAAGCGGTTATCAGGCATAAAAAAAGGAGGCCTAAGCCTCCTTTTTAATATTGTGAGTAACGAAAAATCACTTCTGATGACGAATATCTTTCCCTTTTACAACAAAGACAATCTGCTCACAAAGGTTTTTAGCATGGTCTCCAATTCGCTCCAGGGAGCGAATAACCCACAACACATTGATCACTCGACTAATGCTTCTTGGGTCTTCCATCATATAGGTGACCAGCTCGCGCAATGCGGTTTTATATTCCAGATCAACCTGCTTGTCTTCTTCCAGAGTACTCATCGCTGCATCCACATCAAAGCGGGCAAAGGCATCCAGCGCATTGGCCAGCATGCGAGTCACTGAAGCACCCATATGGCGCACCTCAGTATAGCCCTCGGCGGAGCCACTCTGCTCTGCAAGAATAATAGCATGATTGGCTATTTTCTTGGCTTCATCGCCAATGCGTTCCAGATCATTGACCGCTTTGGTCACCATCATCACCAGTCGCAAATCACTGGCAGCCGGTTGGCGGCGCGCAATAATCAAGATACAGGCTTCATCTATATCCACTTCCATATTATCGATACTCTGGTCTCCAGAGATAACTTCCTCAGCCAATTTACTGTCGGCATCGGTAACCGCCGTAACAGCATTCTGCAGCTGCTGTTCTACTTTGCCGCCCATCTCCATTAGCCGAGTTCGGATCTCTTCGAGCTCCTCGTCAAACTGCTTCATGATGTGATTTTCAAATGACATCTTCGCCATATTATTCTCCATTTAGCCTACCAATATAGGCTGCTTTTAACGTCTTAACCAAATCGTCCGGTAATATAAGCTTCCGTCAGCTGGTGCTGTGGCATGGTAAATACCTGCTCTGTTGGATTTACCTCAATCAGTTTACCCAGATGGAAGTAAGCAGTACGGTGCGACACTCGCGCGGCCTGCTGCATGCTGTGAGTCACAATGGCAATAGTGAAGTTCTCACTGAGCTCTTCGATCAACTCTTCAATTTTTGCTGTGGCAATGGGATCCAGCGCCGAACAGGGCTCATCCATCAAAATAACTTCCGGGCTAACGGCTATAGCTCTGGCAATACAGAGCCGCTGCTGCTGACCACCAGATAACCCTGTACCTGGCTGGTGCAGACGCTCTTTCACTTCTTCCCACAGGCTGGCCTTGCGCAGGCTGTTTTCAACAATCTCATCCAGATCTACCCTGCTGTCAGCCAAACCATGAATCTTTGGACCATAGGCCACATTCTCATAAATTGATTTGGGGAAAGGATTGGGCTTTTGGAACACCATACCTACCCGCGCCCGCAGCTCAACCACATCTAGTTTTGGCGCATAGAGGTTTTCACCATCCATGCAAATATCACCCTCGACTCGACACCCCTCTACGGTGTCATTCATGCGGTTTAATGTGCGCAGAAAGGTCGACTTGCCGCAGCCTGAAGGACCAATCATCGCCATTACTTCATTCTTGGCGATATCAATACTCACATCATAAATCGCCTGCTTATCGCCGTAGTAAACATTGATATTACGCATGGTCATTTTGGCATTGTCGCTAAAGCTTTTACCCACAGTCTCCTGATGATCGGCTATATCCAGGTTCTGGGCAGCTTTGATCTTCGGCGCAACGGCCTTGCGGGTTTTGATGGCCGCTGTTTTAGCCTTAGGTTTGGACTTAGCCTTGCTGGCCGCCTTAACTGCTGGCTTTGCAGCCGGTTTGGAAGCTGCCTTTGCAGGCTTGGCTGTATCTGCTGGACTCATAATTTATTCCTGTTTACCAACGGCGCTCGAGACGCTTTCGCAGCCAAACGGCCGATGTATTCATAATAATCAAAAAGGTTAACAACACCATAATGGCCGCGGACGTCTTTTCAATAAAGGCTCTCTCAGGACTGTCGGCCCAGAGAAAAATCTGTACCGGCAGCACCGTGGCCGGATCTGTAAAGCTCCCCGGAATATCCACAATAAACGCAACCATACCAATCATCAGCAATGGCGCCGTTTCGCCGAGCGCCTGAGCCATGCCAATAATTGCTCCAGTCAGCATACCCGGCAGGGCTAGAGGCAACACATGGTGCAACACCATCTCAAACTTGGAGGCGCCCATTCCCAACGCCGCCTCCCGAATAGAGGGTGGCACTGACTTAATGGCCGCACGGCTGGTAATAATAATGGTAGGCAGGGTCATCAATGTCAGTACCAGGCCACCGACAATGGGCACAGATCTGGGCACATGGAAAAAGTTTATAAAGATGGCCAGGCCCAGCAAACCAAAAATAATCGAAGGCACCGCGGCCAAGTTATTAATATTGACCTCAATAAAGTCAGTCCATTTATTTTTAGGCGCAAACTCTTCCAGATAAATAGCCGCGGAAACACCAATAGGGAAAGACAGCATCAGAGTCAGTACCAGCGTCAGCAATGAGCCCATCACCGCGCCTCGAATACCAGCCTGCTCTGGCTCACGGGAATCGCCGCGGGTAAATAGATTGCTGTTTAGCTGCAGGTGAATCAGACCCTGCTCGTGCAACTGGTCGATCCAGACCACCTGTTTATCAGACAGCCGTGCTGCATAGGCTTCGCCATCCAACCAGGACTTGTAGTAAGTATCTATATCATCATCAGCCAACAACCAGATAGACTCGGTTGTATTGAGTAGCTGCGGGTTGGCCAGCAGGCGGTCTTTTAAGTCAAACCCGGCGCCATTGCTAAGTAGCCCGTAAAGTCGACGTTTATCCCTGCGCCCTGAGACATCGGTAAATTTTTCGCGCAGTGCAAGCTTGGGCAGAGCATCCCAATTACCCATCACCAGCTGCTCTGGATCGGACAAATTCTCAATACCAAGTAATTCCTGATCATAGCTGACATTGAGATTGATATAGGTCGCCTGAAATGCCCCATGCCCTTTGCCGATAATATCGATAAATAGCACGGCGACCGCCGCCAAGCCAATAAATATAGCCACCCGCCCATACCATTGAAACCTGGCTTCAGCGCGATTACGGCGAGTCAGAGAGCGCTTTATTTTGGATAAGTTATCCACTGACTTATTCATACTGTTCTCGATACTTCTTAACAATGTGCAGAGCAAAGATATTTAGCAACAGGGTAACAATAAACAGCATTAGGCCCAGAGCGAAGGCAGCCAGGGTTTTGGGGCTATCAAATTCTTGGTCGCCAGTTAACAGGGTAACTATCTGCACTGTCACGGTGGTCACTGAATCCAGTGGGTTGGCTGTTAGTTTGGCCGCCATACCAGCCGCCATCACCACAATCATAGTCTCGCCTATAGCTCTGGATACTGCCAGCATAATACCGCCAACAATGCCTGGCAGCGCGGCGGGAATAACCACGCGGCGCACAGTCTCTGAATGGGTGGCACCCATAGCCAGCGAGCCATCGCGCATAGACTGGGGCACGGCGGTAATCACATCGTCGGCCAGTGAGGAGATAAAAGGAATAATCATAACCCCCATCACACCGCCAGCAGCCAAAGCACTCTCGGAAGAGACTGTCAGTCCAAAGCTACTGCCGAGATCACGGAGAAAAGGGGCCACGGTCAGAGCGGCAAAAAATCCGTAAACAACAGTGGGAATGCCGGCAAGCACTTCGAGAGCTGGCTTGGCGACTGTGCGCACTCTCTTGCTCGCGTACTCGGCTAAATAGATCGCAGACATCAGACCAATCGGCACTGCCACCACCATCGCCACTGCCGATACCAGCAGGGTGCCAACAAATAATGGCACGGCGCCAAAACTACCCGAGGAACCCACCTGATCTTCACGGATAGCAGTCTGTGGACTCCAGTCCAGCCCAAAGACAAAATCGGTCACAGGAACCGAGCGGAAAAACTGAATGGACTCAAACAGTACCGAGAGCACAATGCCCAAGGTGGTAAAAATAGCCAGACAGGCGCAGGCCAGCAGCAGATTCTGCATGACTTTTTCAACTGCTGGGCGAGCTCGAAAACCCGAGGCTATTCTGCTTAGACCCAAAAACAGCCCAGCTGCTGAGAACACTAGCGCCAGCAATGTCAGTGACCAGCGAGATATCTCTCGCAGATAAATCATATGGTCAGCAGCAGCAATCAGCGAACCACTCTGCCCGGCGCGCGGCAATACACCATCGGCAAGATTGCCAATTTTGTTTAACAGTAGGTTATAGCTGGCGGTATCTGAGGGCGCTATATCGGTGGCGGCAGCGCCTATCACTATGCTGTTAATCACTGGCTCATCAAATATCATCCACAGAGCCAGCAGGATAAGCGATGGCAGCGCACACCAGAATGCCGTATGCATCCCATAGTAAGAGGGCAGAGAATGGAGCTTGCGAATACCACCCAGAGGGGCAGCAATAGCGAGAGAGCGTCCGCGGCCCAGGTAAAAGGCCAGTGCACCAAAGCCAAAGAGCAAAATTAGTATATTAGTCGCTTGCATGTGGCTGGCGTTGTCCCTCAGAGATAGAAAAGCCCGGCTCATTGAGCCGGGCCGTACTGTGACAAAATAGCCGCATTATTTCAATGCTTCATTACCTGTCATTGGCGTTAAAGAGCGAGTATTTTTTGCCATAGCCTTGCGCTCTTCAAGAGGCAGGGGGATCATGCCTTTTTCGGCCAGATAGCCATCTTCACCCCAGGCGCGCTCACTGGTGAACTCATTTAGGTAACCTTCAAT
>Ga0213868_10004420_pt1 | contig 12830 bp, 9 predicted proteins | sample PICome_9_FD_160087 | JGI IMG/M metagenome (GOLD analysis project Ga0213868, IMG submission 160087) | Coastal seawater microbial communities near Pivers Island, North Carolina, United States - PICO127 | ecosystem: Environmental > Aquatic > Marine > Coastal | place: USA: North Carolina | collected...
ATGCTCAAGCGGCGCTTGCGCCACCAAACTCAAAACGCATAAACTCAATCAAGGATGAGCCAGAGCCTCCAAACGGAAAACACCTCTGATGTTCCAAATTATCTGACGACGCACACCGTTGCCACCGCCCGCATTTTGGATAGTGCCGGGGTTTGGTGCAGGCTGTGGAGTATAGGTCGTACCACCATCATTGGTCTCGAACGAATTACCCATACTTCCAGAGCCGATGTCTGTACTAGTCAAACCGGCTGCTGGGCCGTTTGTAGGGCTGACGGTATTATTATTCCAAGAAATAAATTGAAGCACCGTTCCGGTGTCGTCGAGCAAAGCAACCGCATCACCGTTGTCGAGATTGACCAGCCCGTCATCCGCGCCAGTCAACAGATATACGTCGTAGCCGTCAATAGTGTTTACTGTGCCATCGAAAGGCAATGTCTGGCGGATTGAACCACCATCATTATAAATTACTACTGAATAGGCTGATGTATCTGTACCCTGAGGGATCGCGAGTTCGATGAATTCAGACGAACCGCCATAAATTTGGACTTCGGAGATATAGGATGGCATGCTACCATCTCCATCTGTCCCGGTGACGACGCCATCTGGATAAAGGACCGTTTCGGCATTGGAGATATTGGCACCCGGATCATAGCTAACGACTGTATCGTTGCCGCCGCCGGTATCGAATTTCTTGCCGCCACCAAAGTTCTCACCAACCCTGATATAGTCGTCGCCAATCCCTGTCTTGAAGTCGTTGCTGGTGGTGAAATTGTCGCCGATGTTGACGGTATCTGCGCCGTTATCGGAACCAGTAAACTTATTTAGCGACACGTTGTCGCCGATCGACACGTCGGTAGTCAGTGAACGGATCGCGTTAATTTGAACACTGCCGAGATCGACATCGTCGGCAATCGATATGTTGGCGTTCAGATTATCTTTGATTTCGACGGTAAATGCGTTGGTGTTTGTGGTGCTGAACTGCACTTCGAAATTCGTGGCGGTTCCGGTGAACGACTCGAATCTGACGTTGTTTGACGCGGTCGCCTCAAAGATGAAAATGTCACCTTCGTTAACGAGGATCGTACCGCCAGAATAGTCCGTAGGGATGAAATATGTCGCCATCGTCTTTGCCCGTATTCTTTCATTTGCACCGTTACAAAAGACTTTGCTGTCCTCTGCTTGGTATCAAAGTCAAACAGGAGGCCTGCTTTGCCTCCTTACTCACCGATGCGTCTCTTCGGGTATTTTGTCATCCCGAGGTTTGACGCCTGTGGGCCCAACATGTTTCCCAGAGTAATGAGATGCCAAGCTTCGTGCTAGTAGAAGCGTAATAACTGGCGGAAAGAATGGTCCATTTGTGACAATATTATGGCAAACTCACTGTGTCGCTGTGCCCTGCACACGCCTGTGGTGTGTCCGGATAATTTTAAAATATTCTGACGGGAATTGCATGCCGATGTGAACAGAGCCCCTTGCCGGACAAAGCCATCTTGTGTCCCCATGGGGTCACAGTGGTATGACCCACGGACTGGTTTCGCAATTTCTGCAAGTCTCCGAACCGTATGCAACGGTATACTGTCGACGCGGGCTGATCCATGCGTTATGGAGCAGGAAAGTCATTCTCAAGAGGTTTCTCATGTCAGACATCATCTACACCAAAGTGGACGAAGCGCCCGAGCTTGCATCAGCGTCGTTGTTGCCGATTATCCAGAAATTTGCAGCTGCGGCTGGCGTTTCTGTGGGCACCAAGGACATCAGCCTCGCGGGGCGTATCCTTGCTACTTTCCCCGATCACCTGAGTGCCGCGCAGCGCCAGTCTGATGATCTGGCAGAGCTGGGCGAATTGGTTAAAACCGCAGATGCGAATGTGATCAAACTGCCAAATATCTCCGCCTCGGTGCCACAGCTGGTCGCGGCGGTCAAAGAATTGCAAGCCCAAGGGTATCCCCTGCCTGACTATCCCGAGACGCCACAAACGGATGCTGAGAAAGCAGTGCGCGCCAAATATGACGGGATCAAGGGCTCTGCCGTGAACCCCGTCCTGCGCGAAGGCAACTCTGACCGCCGGGCGGCCAAAGCCGTGAAAAGCTTTGCCCAGAGTAACCCGCACCGCATGGGCGATTGGGCGGCCGACAGCCAGACCCGTGTCGCGGCCATGTCCAGCGGGGATTTCTTTTCCAACGAAGCCTCGGCAACACTGGCCCAAGAGGCCACGGCCAAGATCGTGTTGGAAACGGCGGATGGCGAAACTGTCCTGAAAGAAGGGATCACCTATCCGGCAGGCACAGTCGTTGATGCGACCTTTATGAGCGCCAAGGCCCTTGATGCATTTCTGGCCGAAGAGATCGAAAAGACCAAAGCAGAAGGCACGCTGTTCTCGCTGCATATGAAGGCCACGATGATGAAGGTCTCTGACCCGATCATTTTTGGTCACGCGGTCAAGGCCTTCCTTGCCCCTGTGTTCGAAAAGCACGGCGCGGCGATGGCGGCGCTGGGCGTGAACCCCAATTCCGGCCTGGGCAATCTGCTGGCCCTGGTCAAGGGGGACGCGGCAATCATGGCGGACATTGAGGCCTGCATGGCCGCGCGTCCGCCGCTTTATATGGTTGATTCTGACAAGGGTATTACCAACCTGCATGTCCCGTCTGATGTGATCATCGACGCCTCCATGCCAGCGCTCATTCGTGCGGGCGGCAAGGGCTGGGGCCCTGATGGTGCCGAATCCGACGCCAATTGCGTGATCCCTGACAATTCCTATGCGCCTGTCTACGATGAGACGATCAAGTTCTTCAAAGAAAACGGCAAGTTGAACCCCGCCACCGCTGGCACCGTTCAAAACGTCGGTTTGATGGCCCAAAAGGCCGAGGAATACGGGTCGCATCCGACAACCTTTGAAATCCCGGCTGACGGAACGGTCAAGATGATCCTTGACGACGGTACGGTTCTGCACAGCCATGCGGTTGAGGCAGGGGACATCTGGCGTTCGGCCTCCACGCGCAAGGCACCGATCGAGGATTGGGTGGAATTGGCCATCGCCCGTCAAAAGGCCGAAGGATGCAGTGCGATCTTCTGGTTGGATGCCGCGCGTGCCCATGATGCGGAATTGATCGCCTATGTGAAACCGATCCTCGAGGCGCGCGGCGTTGCCGACAAGTTTCAGATCATGGCACCGCGCGAAGCCACACGCGCCTCGCTTGAAATCATCACAAAGGGTGAAAACAGCATCGCGATCACCGGCAATGTGCTGCGCGACTACCTGACCGATCTGTTTCCGATCCTTGAACTGGCAACGTCTGCCAAGATGCTTTCCATCGTGAAACTGATGAACGGCGGTGGCCTGTTTGAAACCGGGGCGGGCGGTTCGGCACCCAAGCATGTTCAGCAGCTTGTTGAGCAAAACCACCTGCGGTGGGACAGCCTTGGTGAATTCTGTGCGCTGGGTGAAAGCCTGACATTTCTTGCCGACGCAAAGAACAACGACAAAGCGCGGGTTTTGGGGCAGGCGGTCGATGCTGCCACCCAGGGCATCCTGGACCATGGCCGGTCACCTTCGCGCAAAGTGGGTGAGCCTGATAACCGCGACAGCCACTATTGGTTCGCGCGTTACTGGGCAGAGGCCCTGGCGACACAAAACAGCGATGCCGATCTGGCGGCGCATTTCGGTCCGATCGCAAAGGATCTGGCCGAAAATGAAGCAAAGATCATTGCTGAACTGGCGGCCGTTCAAGGGGCTGCGGTTGATCTGGGGGGGTATTTCCACACTGACCCTGCCAAGACAGCAGCCGTGATGCGCCCTTCACCGACGCTGAACGCGATCATCGGGTAAGGTCTTTTCCAACAGGTGACAGGGCCGCGCGTTCAACCGAACGCGCGGCCTTTTTGTTTCCGGCGATATGGGCTTTGGTGCGGGTGTTGAACCCTCTGGCGGGCAGACGGGCAAAGCCTGCTGGGTGATGCGGCACGCGGCTTTCGGTCGTCTGGTCCGCGGGCGATCTTCGTTTATTGTTAACATTTACAATATATTAACCCTCGATCTTGATGTGAAAATTTCATGGACATGCCCGCACAGTTCCGATGTAACCCTCTGAAAACCGGGTGGTATCTGGATCAAATGGGTCGTTTGGATCGGCCCGCTCTGGATACCGCCAGAGAGCAGCTGCTATGACTTCGGTGGAAAACCTGCTACCAATGTTCGAATACTGCGAATATCTGGATATGATCTGCTGATATAACCATATTTTTGCGCGTCTTTGTACCATGCTGCACTTGCTCCGCCCAAGCCTCAAAGGCCAATCAATGAACACGGATACATTCGCAACGGCATCGGTTGATCCTTCAGGATCCCCATCACTGCGTCGCACGCTGACCCTGCCGCTGCTCACTCTGTATGGATTGGGCGTTACTGTTGGTGCGGGCATTTATGTCTTGATTGGCGCGACAGCGGCGCAGGCGGGGCCGTTCGCCTGGGTCGCGTTTCTGCTGGCTGCCGTGGTTGTTGGCTTTACGGCCTTTTCCTACGCGGAATTGGCCACGCGCTTTCCGGTCAGTGCCGGCGAGGCCGCCTATGTCGACGCAGGCTTTGGCCGTGCGTGGCTTGCGACGGCAGTGGGGCTTTTGGTTGCTGTGTCGGGGCTGGTTTCGGCCTCTGCGATCACGGTTGGGGCTGCTGGGTATCTTGGCGGTGTGTCGGGCGCACCCGGTTGGGCGCTGACCCTTTGCATTGTCACCGCAATGGGATTGCTGGCGTGGTGGGGCATTACGCAATCCGTCATGGTCGCGGGTATCGTCACCATCGTGGAAATCTTGGGGTTGATATTTGTCATTGTCTGGGGCTTTGCCATTGCTGACCGGTTTGGTGTTTCCACCCAGGACCTTGTGCCGTCCTTCACAGGCGTGCAGTGGGGCGTGCAGTGGGGCGGCATCCTGGGGGCGACCGTTTTGGCATTCTTCGCCTTTATCGGCTTTGAAGACATGGTCAATGTCGCCGAAGAGGTCAAAGACCCGCGTCGGACCATCCCCAGGGCGATCATCTATACCTTGCTGATTGCAACGATCCTCTATCTCGCGACCTGTCTTGCGGTGCTGGTCAGCGTCCCGATGGAGGCGCTGGCGGGTTCAGCCGCGCCGCTGGTGCTGGTCTTTGCGACCGCCCCCCCAGAGGTGCAGTTGGGGTTTACGGCCATCGCCATCGTGGCCACGCTCAACGGTGTCCTGATCCAGATGATCATGGTCTCACGCGTCCTATACGGCATGGCGGACCGGGGCCGCTTGCCTGCTGTTTTTGCACAGCTTTCGCCGCGCAGCCGGACGCCGTCTGTGGCCACAGGGTTTGTCGCAGTTTGCATTCTGTGCCTCAGCCTGTTTCTGCCCATCGAGCAGCTCGCGGAATGGACCTCACAGGTGGTGCTATGCGTTTTTGTCTGCGTGAACATCGCCTTGGTGGCGGTCAAACGCCGTGGGGAAACGGCACAGGATCATTTTTCAGTGCCCCTTTTCGTGCCTGTCATGGGGGCCCTTACAAGCGTGACATTGCTGATGGCATCGGTGCTGTGATGATTGCCTGCCAGCAGGTGCTGAAATGGGGTCCCATGTGCAAGCGTGGCTAGGCGGGTGCACGCCTGCGTGGTACGCCTGTGCAAACACCAATAGGAGAGCCCATGCTGATTGATCACCTGAAAAAGACAGATCATCGTGCCCTGACCAAATGGAAACATTACTTTCAAATCTACGAACGTGAAATGAACCGTTTTCTGAACAAACCCATTTCCTTTCTTGAGATTGGCGTTTTCAAAGGGGGCTCAATTCCCATGTGGAAGGATTACTTTCCCAAGGGTAGCAGCCTGACCTTCATCGACATTGATCCGGCCTGCAAAGACCTTGAAATTGAGGGTACACAGGTGCGTATCGGCAATCAGGCGGATCCCGACTTTCTGGCGGCACTGGCGCAGGAATTCGGCCCCTTTGATCTGATCCTGGACGACGGCAGCCATATCTCGCAGCACCAGATCAAGAGCTTTGAAAACCTTTGGCCCCACCTGAAAAACGGTGGCCTTTATATGGTGGAAGATTGCCACACCAGTTATTGGCCCGGTTTCGGCGGCGGCTACCGCAATGAGGCAAGCTTTATCGAATATGGCAAGCGGCTGATTGACACGATGCATTCGTGGTACACTGATCAAGATGACCTGTTCCCGTTTCAACCGATGGCAAAAGAGCTGAACAGCGTGCGGTTTTTTGATTCAATCGTTGCCATCGAAAAACTGATCAAGACCGAACCGCCAGCCTCTCTATATTCCGAAAATGGACAGACCCGTGTGTCGCGCAAAGCGCTTGAAGTGCGTGGACGCGTGTCCATTTTTGCTGGTAAGGACGGCACACAACCACCTGAAAAAAAGTAGGTTTTTGGTCAGAGAAGGGCCTTTTGGTAGCCCTTTCGCTGAATGGGTTGGGGGGGCTGATCCGTGCCCTGCCTTACAATGGCGATATCGCCCGTTCGTCCACCAGGTGGCAGGCCACTTTGTGGCCTTCGGCGATCTGTTTGAGCGCAGGTTGTTCTGCCTTGCAGCGGTCCTGTGCAACCGGACAGCGGTTGGCAAAGCGGCATCCCTCGGGCAGCGCCAGAGGATCTGGCGGATCACCGGGGATCAAGATACGCTTGGTCTGCTCGCGGCGTTTTTTGTCTACCGACGGGACGGCTGACAACAGCGCCTTGGTGTAGGGGTGCAGGGGATTGTTGAACAGCGAAATCCGGTCGGCATGTTCCACGATCTTGCCCATATACATGACCGCGATGCTGTCGCACATGTGCTGCACCACGCCCAAATCATGGCTGATGAACAGAAATGTCAGCCCGAAATCGGCCTGTAGTTTGCGCAGCAGGTTCAGGATCTGCGCCTGAACCGCAACATCAAGCGCGGATACGGGTTCGTCACAAATGATCAGATCCGGTTGCGTTGCAAGGGCGCGTGCGATGCCGATGCGTTGACGCTGGCCACCGGAAAACTGGTGGGGAAACAGCCGTTGTTGTTCGGGGTGCAGCCCGACCGCCTTGAACAACCGATCGACAACACCCTGACGCTCCGCCTCGGGCCCGGCCTCCAGGTTATCAAGAGGTTCGCGGACGATTTTTTCGGCCCTCAGGCGCGGATTGAGGCTGGAGTAGGGGTCTTGAAAGATGAATTGCATCTTGGCGCGGGCCTGGCGCAATGCCTCGTCGTCCAATGCCAGAAAATTGGTGCCATCCAGATCAACCCGGCCCTTGTAGGCATTCACCAGACGCGCCACGGCAAGGGCTGCGGTGGTTTTACCCGATCCGCTTTCGCCCACAATCGCCAGCGTCTCTCCGCGTTTGATCTGGAATGAAATGTCATCGACCGCGTAAAGATATTTGGCCTTGCCAAAGATGCCACCGCGTTTGACGGCAAAGCGGACCGTCAGGTTCTCTACATCAAGGAGCGGTTTGTCGTGGTGGGTCTGATCCTTCATCACACGGCCTCCGCATGCCAGCAGGCGGCGCGTTGGCCTGCATCAAACATCACTTCGGGCGGCCGCTGGTCCAGGCATTGCTGGCTGACCATCTGACACCTTGAGGCAAAAAGGCATGAATCCTTGCCAAATTCGCGCAAGGGCGGGACGATCCCGGCGACCTCAGTCAGATCATGCCGTTCATTGGTGAGGGTGGCCATGATATGGGGCACGCAGGAAATCAGCCCCTTGGTATAGGGGTGACGGGGGTGTTCGATGATCTGTTCCACTGGGCCTTGTTCGGCATTTCGGCCCGCGTACATCACGATCATGCGTTCCGCCATTTCCGCCACCGCTCCCATGTCATGGGTGATCATGATGATGGCCGTTCCTGTCTGACGCTTGAGGTCGTTCAACAGGTCAAATATCTGCGCCTGCACGGTCACATCCAGCGCTGTGGTGGGTTCATCCGCGATCAGTATTTTTGGCTCGCAGGCCAGGGCCATTGCGATCATGACCCGTTGCCTTTGGCCCCCTGACATCTGGAAGGGATAATCCGACACGCGGCGTTTGGCATTGGGGATGCGCACCGCGTCCAGCAGTTCTGTTGCTGTGTTCCAGGCGGCAGCTTTGCTCAATCCCTGATGGGCCCGCAGGACCTCTGCAATTTGTTCACCGACGGAATAGACAGGATTGAGCGAGGTCATGGGTTCCTGAAAGATCATCGAGATGTCTTTGCCGCGAATGCTGCGCAGGCGTCTTTCGCTGGCGGTGGTCAGTTCTTCACCATCAAAGGTGATAGAGCCCGATGCGATGCGGCCGATCTTTTCTGGCAGCAAACCCATGATCCCAAGGGCGGTCATGGATTTCCCGCAGCCGGATTCACCCACAAAACTGATGCTTTCGCCGGCACCCAGATCAAATGACAGATCATCGATCACAGGTGCGATCCCGTCACGGGTGGTCAATTCGATCCGCAGGTTCTGAACTTTGAGGAGGGGCTCTGTCATCGTTGTCTCAATTTCGGATTTAGCGCGTCGTTCAAACCGTCACCCACCAGTGAAATGGCCAGAACCGTGACAAAAATCGCGACACCGGGAATGGTGACCGTATAGCTTGCATCCAGAATATACTGGCGGTTCGATCCAATAACCTGTCCCCAGGACACGACATTTGGGTCGGTCAAGCCGAGGAATGACAGACCCGCTTCGAACAAGATCGCAGAGCCCACCATCAATGCCGCCTGCACGATGATCGGGGGCAGGGCGTTTGGCAGGATGATCTGGAACATCAGCTTGGCATTCCGCGCCCCAGAGGCCCGGGAGGCCGTGACATATTCCAGCTCGCGGATGCGCAGAAACTCAGACCGGGTAATGCGGGCCACCGCTGTCCAACTGACAATACCGATGGCGAATGTGATCATCGGCAGCGATGCACCAAAGAGCGCCACGATCACCATGGAGAACAGCAACGTGGGAAGGACCTGAAAGAATTCGGTCACCCGCATCAGAACTTCTTCGACCCAGCCCCGGTAAAACCCGGCCAAGGCACCAACCGTCACACCGATAAAGACAGACATGAACGCCGCCGCCAGACCAATCACGATCGACACCCGCGACCCATGGATCAGCGCCGCCAAAAGGTCGCGGCCCAGGTAGTCCGTTCCCAACAAAAAGCCGTCGGCACCGGGAGGAGAGAAGGGGGCCCAAACCATGTCAAATGGGTCTGTGGGGTAAATGCTGGGTCCAAAGATGGCGATCAGGATGATCAGCGTCAAAACCGCCAGTGCGACCATTGCCGCATGGTTCCGGCGGAACATCTCCCAGGCCTCTGCCATGGGATGGCGCGCGGTTGCCTGTTCTTGCTGGGGTATGACGGGCGGTTGGGTCATCCTTTGCCTCCTACGCGGGGATCAACCAGCCGCAAGGCCAGGTCGGTCAAAAGGTTGCCCACGATCACGACAAGGGCAGAGAAAAACAAAATGCCCAGAATGGTTGGCGTGTCTCTTGCGATGATGGATTGAAACGCCAAGGTGCCCAATCCGGGCCAGCTGAACACAGCCTCCACCAGCACGGCACCGGAAATCACGGCGGAAAATTGCAGGCCGGCCAAGGTGATCACGGGCGACAGCGAATTCTTTAACGCGTGTTTGTAGACCACCTGGTTCTGGCTCAGTCCCTTGGCCTTGGCCGTGCGCACATAATCGGACCCCAACACTTCCATCATGGTGGCCCGAGACAGCCGGGAATAAAGTGCCAGAAAGATCGAGCCCAATGTAATCACCGGCAGCACCAGATGCCGTGCGATATCCAGAAAATGAACCCAGAAGCCGCCTTCGATGGTGACGTCCTGCATACCGGCCACTGGAAAGATTTGAATTTTTAGCGAAAAGCCGATGAGCAGCAGAATTCCGGTCCAGAATACCGGGGCAGAATAGCCAAAGAGCGCCAGTATCGTCACGAAATGGCTGGCAATCCCATTTGGCTTTCTTGCCGAGATGACGCCCAGCACGACACCGATGAACAGCGCCAGAATTTGCGCCGTAAACACCAGCAGCAGCGTTGCGGGCAGCCGCTGAAGGATCAGGTCGGTCACGGGCGCATTGTAGAAAAACGAATAACCCAGATCAAACTGCAGCACATTGCCCATGTAGCGTCCCAGTTGCACCAAAAAGGGCTGATCCAGACCATAATCGGCCCTGATCTGATCCAGAATTTCCTGATCCGCACCACCCATCGACTGGCTGATGGTGTCGGCCACGTCACCGGGGGCCAGATGCATCATTGAAAAATTCAGCACCAAAACGGCCATGAGCATGATCACAGCATAAAGGCAGCGCATGAGGAAGGACTGGAGGGATGCCACGATCTGGGTCTTCTTATGATCAGAGAAACGCACGGCGGGGCAGGCCCGCCGCGCAAGGAAGAGAAGAGATTTACTCTTTCAGATAGGTCATATCGATGGGGGTGGATGTGCCCCAAATGCCCAAGGGTGGATTGCCCACTTTGTCACTGTAAACAGTGTGATAGGGGATTGTGTTGGTGTGATAGACAGGCACTTCATCCGCGATGATCTGCTGGAACTCAGCATAAAGCGCTGTGCGTTTCACAGGATCGCTTTCGACCGCTGCCATCGCCATCAACTCATCCACACGGGCGTTTGAATAGCCCTGAGTATTGGACCAGACGCCTTTGGCAATGTTGCTGCTGTCGTAGGTCCGGTGCACCCCGATGACCGGGTCACCCCAGTTAAAGACGGTATCCCATGACAGATCGAAGTCCATTTCCCCCATCCGCTTGGCCCATGTTGGGAAGTCAGCGCTGGCGCGCACCTCAACGTCGATATCGACCTTTTTCAACGCGGCTTTGACATATTCGACCTGCGGTTTCACGCCGGGCCAGCCAAAGTCGATGGTCAGTGACATGCGCGACCCGTCCTTGACGGGATATCCGGCCTCATCCAGCAAGGCTGCGGCTTTCTCCAGATCCAGATCATATGCTTCCACATCCCCGCTATAAAAGGGGCTGTCTGGGTGGATGCCGGTTCTGCTGTCGGATGCGGTCCCTTGCATCAGTGCATTGAGGATAAAGTTCTTGTCGACCGCATAGGCAATCGCCTTGCGCACCCTGACATCGGCCAAGGGGCCTTTGGTTGTGTTCATTGCCAGCCAGTCAAGCGGGCCGATCGCACCATAACCATCTGGTGTCACGGTCAGGCCTTCGACTTTCTTGAGGCGGTTGATGATCCGCGGCAGCGATTCAAACGCGCCCATATGCAGCTCGCCGTTTTCATAGGCGATCGCTCTTGCGGCGGGGTCCGTGATGATCCGCATCACGATCCTGTCCAGATAGGGGCGGCCGTCAATAAAGAAGTCATCGAAACGCTCAAGGATGACGTGCTCACCGTTCTTGAACTCAGTCAGTTTGAACGGACCGGAGCCCACGACATTCTCATTGTTGCGCGGATGGGTTTTGACATCGCCAATCGCGCCATCGCCGTAAATGTGCTTGGGGATGATCGACATCAGCTGACCCGACATCGCCAGCATCAAGGCGGGGTGCGGTTTTGACAGGTTCAAGACAGCAGTATGCGCATCCGGTGTGCTGACACTTTCGACAGGTGCAAACATCGACTTGAAGGGGTGGTTTTCCTTGATGACCTCAACGGAAAACGCGACATCCTCTGACGTGATGGGTGTCCCGTCATGGAATTTTGCATTCGTGACCAGATTAAGGGTGACAGTCAGCCCGTCATCGGAAATTTCCCAGCTCTGTGCCAGATAGGGCTGTGGGGTCCAGTCCTCATCATAGCGCAAGGGCGACGCGAAAAGCTGCGCACCGGGGAAACCCGTTACAATGCCGGATTGAACGGCTGAGTTAAGGTTTCTGACATTCGATCCAAGCACCGTGATCAAGGTGCCGCCCTGCTTGGGCTCTTCGGCTTGGGCAAAACCGGTCAGTGACGTCGTAACCGCCGCTGCCAATGCCAAGCCTTTAAGTATTTTGTTCATTGAAATTGCTCCCTGTTTTTTCGGCTTTTTGGTCTTCTGCAAAAAGCTTAGATCAAGCATTTTCCGACACAAAACAGTTTAAATAGGGTTCTATGCCCTATTTTGTGTGGTTATCAGCGGTCAATGAACAGTTATATCGTCAAAGGCACCAGCCTGTGCCAGACTGACACATTGCTGAACAAAGGCCTCCACGATCTTGGGCTGGCGCATGCCGGACATCGTGATGATGCCAAAAACCGGTGCGCGCAGATTGTCGCTGATCGGCAGGGTTCTAAACCTTGTATCGTCGCGTCGATAGTCCGGGGGGCAAATATTCAAGATCGAATAGCCATATCCGCCCGACACCAAGGCGCGGGCAATTTCAGCAGAGCGGGTGGAATGGGCGAGCGTGGGTTTCAACCCCAATTGGTCGAACATTCCAATGAAGTAATCTTTGGTCCGTGGCAGGTCCAGCAGCACCATCGGGCGCTCTGCCAGATCTGCCATACTGACTGATGTGCCGTTTGCAAGCGGATCATCAGCCGCCATAAGCGCATAGGGGGCTGCCTTGAACAAAGGGGTAAACTCATGCCCGTTCCCCACCATTTCATCATAGGTAAAGGCAAGATCGGCCTCTCCATTCGTCAGGTAGGAAATGGTCGCTTCCATGTTCCCCTCAAGGAGTTTGATGGAGGCGTCTGGGTATGTGGATTTGAAGTTCTGCAAGATGGGCGGCAGAAATGACGGTGCCGCCGTTGCATAGCACGAAATTCGGACAGACCCTGTAGCATCGCCGCCGACAGACATGACTTCTGCTTCGAAATGACGGCCTTGGATGATAAAGGCCCTGATCAATCGGATGGAGTCTGAAACGGAC
>Ga0213868_10004421_pt1 | contig 12829 bp, 4 predicted proteins | sample PICome_9_FD_160087 | JGI IMG/M metagenome (GOLD analysis project Ga0213868, IMG submission 160087) | Coastal seawater microbial communities near Pivers Island, North Carolina, United States - PICO127 | ecosystem: Environmental > Aquatic > Marine > Coastal | place: USA: North Carolina | collected...
TTCTCGTTCGTGTGAATACGCACGTGCCTTTTCAAAGTATCAGAATGACGAAAACGCTTCTCGCAAACATCACATTCATACGGTTTCTCCTTCGTGTGAATGCGCACGTGTATAGCCAATTTAGATGCGCTCACAAACACCTTCTCACAAACATCGCACTCGTGTTGTCCTCTCTTTCTCTTCGCCGCTTTCTTCGTCGAACAAGTAGTCATTTCTTTTCGTATAATCTCATCTTGTATCTCGACTTCCCCAACGAATTCATCATCTTCTTCATCCACATCAGGAGGAGGAATCTTCAAACACAACACCTTTGGTTCTTCTTTCTCTTCCTTCAAAACCGTCCTCGCATTTTCCGCTCTTTTCGGATGTGGATTTTTCCTTCGTCCTCCCATTATTACTTTTAGTATTATCTTTAGAAGAAGAGTTAATGATAAACGAGTTTTTATGCGTGAGACGAAGAATGAAGGAATTTCTAGGAATTTTTTTACAATTGTCTGTTCTAGAAAAAGAACTCTCTCTCCTGCGCTCTCAGATCTGCAATAAGACTAATAGTATTATTCAAAGACATTCTCGCGATCGATTTCGGTGACGTTCGCATTCTCCACTCCACCGTTTGTATTAGCTCCACCAGAAGTTTTCAAATCTTGGTCGTCCGCGGAGGCGAAATCGAGAAAGTGCGTCGGTCGGTGACTCTCGTGGTAATACTCCTTTGGATTGGCCAACTTTAACGCGTATTTCATACTCGCCGAATGTTTCACGCCCATGAAGTTGTAATTCCAAGGTTGGCCATCTGGGACCATGTAATAGCCGTAAAAACGATCGGATAAAAGCATTTGGACTTTTTCGTAGTGCGAAGGATGGTAGCCTTGCGGGTTGCCGACGTTTTGGTCTTTTTGTTGTCTTCCCCACTCGTAGCCTTTTGGAGTGAGTTTGTACGCCGTCAACGAACACGAACCGGGAGTGAAGGAACACGTGACCACGATGGCTTTTTCGCCGTCCCAGGAGGAGTTCTTCTCCAAGATTTGCGCGTGTTTGGCGCAATCCTGCGGCGGCAAGTGTGGCGTTTCGTTCGGTTGCGTGTGTATCCACCCTAACGGTTCCAAATCTCTCAAATACTCGTGATCGGGTGACTGCGTAGGTAAATGCGTCGTCGCGTGATTGCCCCACTGCGGCGGTATAACCACGCAACGAATTTCCTTCACGTTCGGGTTGTCCGGAGGAGAGACGCCGTATAAGTAGCCGCTGATTTGCGTGCGCAAATCCGCAATGGTGATGAACTTCTTCAAAACGTTCTTCGGGACGACGTACGTGTACCCAGTCTCTTTGATGTCTTCCGAGTTGACGTAAATATGGTTCACGCGCAAGTGTAAATTCGACGCTGAAATCGCGCGAACTCTCCAATCGGTTTTCGAACCAAACGTAGATTGCTCGTACGGAGACGTCGTTGTAACAATCAACTCGTCCCCGTGCACGTTGGTCGTTTTCGTCGTCACCGCTTGCAACTGCGCCGCGTCCTCGTTCGCAGCTTGCTTCTCAATCTCCGCGATTTGTTGGCGTTGCAACGAAGGCGGGGTGATTTCGGCGCCCAAGATGATGTCGCGGATTTCCGATTGCGTCAACGCGGAGACGTTGACGTTGTTCTTCTTCGCGTAATCGCCCAAGATTAAGTCTTTGAGAGCGATTTCCACTTTAATCCACTGTTCGTCCGTCAAATCTGGCCACACGTGGTGCGGCTGCGTGATGATCGTTTTGTCCGGCTTCAACAACATCTTAGTCTTGTCGTTGTTCACGTGCAACGCTCTCAAGATTAATATCAATCGAGAGAACGCGGTGTACGAACTGATAGATTTCAACCAATCGTCGTAGATGTTGAATAAAACCATCTGCGGCTCGGTCGCTTTCAAAATCAAATCGCCAAATTTTTCGATTTTCATGCACGCTTGAAACGGCATTTGCAACTCGCTTCCTTTGATGACAATGTTCGGAAAATCTAACAAGTGCACTTCCAGAGGATCTAACATGCCTTTTCTGGTCACGATGATTTGTTTCGGTTGCTCTTCGACCGGTAGAGATCGAACTAATGCCGCAACTTCCTCCGCGGTTTTCCATTTAGCCAACTGCCCTAAACGCTTCTGACCGGCCCACACGGACGTGTGAATGACTTTCAAAAAGAGTTGACCTGTTCTCGGGTTGAAGATAAATATGGCACCGTTGATTGGTTTCGTCGTCAAGTTCCCTTCAAACGTCTTATGAATCGTGACTCGGTAGACGTTCGTATCGTCGATGAACCAAATGCATTGATTTGAAAACAACTCGCCGTAATTCTGAGAGTTCAAATACGGCTCCGTCGGTTCCGAGGAATACAACTGTAAGCCTTTTCTTACGCGCTCGCGGAGCACATACAACGCCGGATTCGCCTTCATGATCTTCGCCATAGCTTGTTGAATCAATGGTTTTGATCCCGGAAACCAGTTACCATACGCAGCGTGTAAGTTATACGCCAAATCGACGCCAATCATCACGCCCGTAGGTGACGGGTAAATGGACATGTTGTCCGTCGTGTAATCGAGAAACTTCGCGCGGGTGTATCGTTCGATATCGTGAGAATCAAAGTCGCCCCACCTCAACTGGACGTCCAACCAAAACTTATTCGACGACTTTTGATCAAACTGGTCGTTCACGTCGCCCATTAAGGACGGTTTGGAGATTTGCCACTTATACGACGCAAAGAGTAAAATGTCCGCGCACGACGAATTCATTTTGTACGACTTTCTCGGATGGATCGTTTCTTTTTGCACGGTTTCAATCTCTAAAGCGTCCAACTCTTGATCGAACACTTGACATAGGTCCATGACCAACGATTCATGTATCTTCTGCCACAAGTGCGCTCGGAAGATCTGAACCAAAGAAATTTTTAAAGTTGGAATTTTGCCGTGCATGAAAATTCCAGTCAAATCCAACTGCACTTGGAATCCGACGTAGACGTTCGCTCGGTTAATCGTCGGAGACCACCACAATGTGAAACGACGGTTTGGAATTTGGTTCAAACCAGACCTTTGTGCGTTGGTGAGCTTCTTGAACTTCATCGAGTCTTCGAAACCAGACGCTTTTTCCCAAAATAGACCTTCCCATGTCGGGAAATACGTGCCTTTGAACAGCGTGTGTTCCAAAATACCTTCTACGCCGCCCAAGGCTTGAATGACATCCGTGCGATAATTGTTCAAGTTCCACAGTTTGCCGTCGTGTCTTTGATGCGTCCACCAGAACTGGTTAATCTTCATCAAATGGTTCTCTTTAAAGTGCGCGCGAACTCGCCACCCTTTATCGTACGCTAACGTGTGCCGATCTTTTTGAAACAACGTATTGATTCTCGGAATGCCGCGATCCCAAGAGTCTTCTAAATCTTCCAGCGTCAATCTTCGATTTTGCGCTTGAGCTTCTTGCCTCTTCAACGCGTATTCAGCCCAAACGCGTTGCGAATCCGTAAATTCAGCTTCCCAAGGTTGCAGATATCTGTAGAGGTTCGGAATCAACTGATCTTCCTCGTGCGACATGCCCGAACGGAAGTGCGTGACGCCTGAATCGGTTTGGACAGAATATCGTAAATCCGATTGCGGGATCAAAATGTGACCCATAGAGAGCATTCCTAACCCACCAATCTCTTTAGGTGAATAGAAGACGACCGGGGGAAACCTCGAAGGCATCTTTGAGTTCAAGCCAATCTTGATTCGAGTTTGAATTTTGTTCTCGCATTTGACCAATAAGTCCAAAAGTTCTTGCGTATGCACCACAGCTTCTCGATAGTACGTCATCAACGAAATCAACGCCGTGTTCCATTTATTCGCAATCTTGGAGAACGTCGTCGCCCCGGAGGACATCAAGACTTGTCGAATTCTGTTCTCGAACGCTTTCAAACCTTCGTCGTCGACTCGCAAAAACGCTTGCGCTGTTCTTTCCTTCGTCTCCTCGTTTTGCAAGTTCCACACGCCATCTTTTTGTGCAAAATACTCGGTTTGCATGCGAATCTTTGGCATTAATCTCACTTCGAATCCGCACATGTTAAACAGTAAGTTCGGATTGTCTTTTGAAAACACAGAGCAGAACCCGTTGTCCCACTCCAACGTCGTCAACGATCGCGGCAAACGATTCTTCATGTCCCAAAACACCGCTCGTCCCAAGTTTACGTCGTGCTTCATCAAGCGCATCCTCGAGTCTCTCGGCCAACACTTTTTGTTGTTATATCCTACCATGTTCTCGTTGTTCGGATCGGGATGTTCGGTGAGATATCTTTGAATCAAGTCCTTCGCCTCTTCCGCGGTGAAGCGGAACAAGATGTGAAGCTTATCGATGTATCGAGAGTATAAACGAATCGGATGTCTGGTCTCCGTTCGAACGTCTCGGTAACTAATAAACTCGTTCGGCATTTGCGGTGGACCAGCAATTTCCGACGCTCGAGTCAAACCTAACACCAACAAATCTAAAACCAGACCATAATACTGCGTCAAAAACGAGGCAAACTGTAACCCGCGAATCATCCCGTAAGAGTTCGTATGCGACATGTCTTTATACGCAATGATTACGTTATTCTTCGCGGTGCAGTAATCGGCAATATTATGATCGACAATCAATCGCAACAAGCGGTTCAACATGGTCAAATCGACTTTTTCGAACATTCGTTCAAATTTCGTTTGCAACATCACGACGCATTCGCCTTCGCTCGTGTCCCAGATATCGGTCAAGTTGTTGATGCCTTGACACCACTTATACACCAACAAAGGAGGCGGCTCTGTATCAGATGGTTTAATCCAGTTCGGGAACAAGTGCCTCTTATCGGACTCGTACCAAATGTACTGATCCAGATACGCATCCGTGATCTTCTCCAAAGGTTCAATCGCGTACACCGGAATCAAGTGCGAATACATGTCCATAAACTCCATGTTGCACTCTTTAAACGCTCTTTGTGTTAGCAAATGTCGTTTAATTCTCGATAAAGCTTCATGCGGGTTATCGAACGCTTGCTCGATTAAACCCAACTCTTCCCTCTCTTGTTGATTCAAACGAACGGCTAAGGAATAATTTTCCTTCAATCGTTCGAGAGCTAAAATCAACAACTTGCGATCGTGTTTATACGACAACGGAGGGAACGGGATCGGCGAGAACTTTCGGGATTCCAACCAGTGCACGGTGGTGGTGTAAATCGCCACGGCTTCTTCTGGCGTCACGTATGGTCCATCCTTCAAGTAATTGTGTTGACGTTCGTGCTCTGCTTTTAACCACAAGCGGGTCAATCGGCCTAAATTTTTCCTACAGACGGTTTTGTCCACCGTCGCGCCGCGGCGAATCCGTTCGCGATTATAATGCGCAACGTTCGTCCACCAATCGGCTTTAGACTTCACGTATCGTAAAATCATGTTTTCGATCGGAACTGGCATGCCCGGGACTTTCCAGGGAATGTTCGCTTTGAAACTTCGCCAGGCTTCGGAAAGATGCGCTAAAATCGTTCTCGCTTTGTTCTGCTTCACGCCTTCCGGCATGCTATCGAGAATGTCGTGCATGACAGCTGCTCGTAACTCTAGATCAAAATGAGACTCAATTCTTTGTTTCGTGACAGTTTTCGCGATGCCTTTGGCATTTCTACCTTCGAACTGTCTAGCTAACAAGTTACCCAACCATCGTTCGAGAAGCGGGACGATGCCGCGTAAAAAGAAAATCCAGACCCGCCACATGGGCGCCCAGAAACCAACGCCTGGGCCTTTCCCGACCGGTCCGGTGTTGAAACGATAGTATATCAGGTGCTTTAAATCCTTGCACGTTCTTATTTGGCGCATCAGACGATATTTGTATCGGTACATCCCAGTCAACTGTCCAACGTGCGAGAAAATGTATTGCAAACCATCCGCCAATTGAAACGCGTCCACGTTACCTAATCGATACTGGACGTTCGCGTCTACGGTAAGCTTCGTCAAACGTAAAATCTCGCGCATTAAGTGGAACGCGTTCCCGAATCGAGACTTCTTACGTTCTTTTGTCGTCAACGTCTTCACCGGTTTCAAGTTGAAGTTATAATCCAAGTGCAAATAGTTCAAGTTCTTGCGATGGATCAACAAGTTCAACATGTTGTAGCCTTGTCTGCAGACTTGCAAACCGGCTTCGACCCAATCTAACTCGGTGCACTGGAAAAACTTTGTCTTTTTCAAAGCTTTGAACAGAGATTTACGTTTCACTTGCCTCGGTGGTTTCTTGTGTAATTGGTTCATGACGTATGTCTTGAGCAACTTTTGATAGGAAACGCGCACTTTGACCGGGTATCCACTCGGGCAATGCTCGTGAAACCAAGTGTTGACGAGCGGAACGTCGATGCACGATCGCGTGTATCCCGAACGCAAGTTAAACGGCCGAGGTGCGAACAATAACGCGATACCGTTCGTCGTGTTTTCCGTGTACAAATCGTAATCTTTCAACAACGGCTCGACTTCCTCGGGCAAGGCGAAATCGTCGTCTTCGCTCCAATCCTCTTCTTCTTCTTCTTCTTCTTCTTCTTTCTTCTTTTCGCTGCTACTACTTTTATAAAACGCGATTGGATGAATCAAAGGATCGAAATAATATGCCGGCAAATCTGGATCTTCGGTTTTGATGTACATCACCATCGGTGAATGGTACGTCGCCAAATCTACCCTACGCGGTCGGTTGTTGTACAAGTACGGAAACGCAACTTTATACTCCGTTCGAATCGCCGATCTAATGATTAACTTGTTAATATCGTTAAACTCGTTCCAGTCTTCGTCCGCCGCGTCGCTATCTTTGAATAACGGTTCAAACTTTGGACCTCCCGGGATGGCCATCCCTAACGCTTTCGCCGTGAAGAAGGATTTGTGATCGAACAAGTAAAAATAATTTTTGTCCGTCAAGTCGCTCAATAACTGACCGGCTAAACGATACAGCGTCGCCATTTCCGGTAAAGGCAACCGCCATTTTTTGTAGGAACTCCCGTTGACGAAATCCAAGTCCCATCGCAACGGTTTTTGGTCGTAAAACCATTCGCACACGTGTCGATCTTCGTCGTCTTCGTCCAACTCTAAATTGATCGCCTCCAACGGGTCCACGTCCAACAAGTTATCCTGGTAATCTAAAGGCGGTTCTTCGTCGTCAAACGGCGGGAATCGCATGCGTTTAAAATGTCGTCGGTCTCTCTTTTCCCTTCTCATGGCAATCCACATGGTCCCCCACTGCGCGATGTAAATAGGTTCAATCACCCTCGGCGTTTCGTTGACGAAAGTAATCGCGCCGGTGATGTGGTAAATCACCTCGCAATGTCTCACTTGTTCCCACGGCATGGGCATATTTTCCAACAACTTATACACCGCGTGCGGGATAAACTTCAAAGCGCCTAAATATACTCTCTTATCCGACCGAAACTTTCTCGAAGACATGTCGCCGTGGTCTTTCAAGATTTTCCTTACGTGTTCCGGCGGCATCTGTTCTTTCTCCGGTTCCGTGTACCCAAACTTCCTCTTGTCCGAGTACCGTTTCGCGTTCAGGTTTTGCCATTTCCGAGCTGTGTTTATGAGAATGCACGTAACGTGAGGTCAGTTTTGACGACGATTGATGATGATGATGTCGATCATTCGCTCGATGATAAAAACACGACGAAAACAAAAGTTTAGAGAGAGAGATGAAAAAACAAATTTTTCTCTTCTTCTTTGTCTGTCGTTTTACGTTTTACGTCGATCGACAACAACGAAAGAAGACAGACAAAGACATTCTTTCTTCTTCTTCTTCTTCTTCTCTCTTTCTTCCGCGTACACATGAGAGGACTTTTACCAGAAGAAGAAGTCAAGAAGACAAACAGAAGAAGATGCTTTTCGCACGAAGCCGTCTTAACGTGTTCTTCTCAAAGTTCCTTCGAGCTCAGAAGCGCGTTCGAATTTCGTTTCGCCCAAAAGTGTTGTTGTCCGTTGTTTTCGCTCTCAAGAAAGATCGCCGCCTTTCCTTTCGTCGGTCGTCGAATGTGATGAGAGAGAAAAAGAAGTACACACGCGCGCGCGTCGTGAAAAAATAAGAATATGTGCAATCGTACCTCTCTCGGCGATGATCTCGTCGTCGTCGTCTGAATCAACGTCCATCGTGGCCGTCGTTGTGATGAGAGAGTAGTAATAGGTGTGAGAGTCTTCCTCTTCGTCTCTCTCTTCTCTTCTGCCGAAGAACGTTTTTTGCGTCGTCCAGTTTCTCTTTTGGGGTGTTTAGGGTATCAAAATTCGTTTGGGAATTTTTCTCAGTTGTTTTGTGTCATTCGTTATAATAGTAAACACACAACACAGACAAAACACAGATAGAATGAGACGACGTTTTCAATCCTTTCCCTCCTTTCCTGCTTTTAAAAAAACTGCTCTCTTTCTCTTCTTTTTTCTCTTCTTCTTCGCGTCCTCTTTTTCCTCCTTAAACTCGGGGGTGGAAGCAGCAGCATCCTCAAAAAAAGCATCCTCAAAAGGAGAAGAAAAAGTGCTCTTTGGACGCCATAAAAAATGGTCGAAACCGTGCGTGGCGTGCACGAGGGAGAAAGGCGCCTGGTGCGATAACGGGAGAGATGGATTCAGAGGGTGCATTGAAAAGCCAAACTTTTTGAACACGCTGATGTGTAAACGCGTCGTCCGGTGCAAGAAAGGGTGCACGCCTCTCAGGGACATGATGGAAAGTTTTTGCAAGAAACACGACGGGATTTGTAGCAAATACGACCTGGTGAAACGAGCGCTGATTGGCGGCGATAAAAAGAAAAAGTAAGATATAGAAGGAGTTGAGAAAAGAGCAGAAGAAAGAGAGAGAGACTCAAGAGAGACTCGTTAATATTGATATATAATATAATATTCGTTATCTTTACTACACGTTGTGGTACATTCGACACGACGCGTTTGTTTTATTAAAAATTTCGTACTCTTTCTTATGTGTTTCTCGCTCGCTCGCTCGCTTTTTTGCTCTCGCCGCTTTCATCTCAACGATGATAATAAGTCTCTCGATTAATCGTCATAATAGCATAAAGAAGGATTACGGCACAACGCACGGCTTGATGTCCCAGATTTCCTTGGCGTATTGGTCGATGGTTCTGTCCGAGTTGAACTTACCCGAGGTCGCCGTGGACAAGATGGAAGACTCGGTCCAGCCCTCTTGGTTTCTGTAAGCCTCGTCAACCTCATCTTGGCACTCGATGTAAGATTGGAAATCCTTACCGACCAAGAAGTAATCGCCTTGGCCGAAACCAGAGTTACCTTCCAAAGAACCCAAGAGTTCTTCGAATTCGCCCTTTTTACCGAACGCGCCCGATCGGACGTACTCGATGGTATCCAAGAAGGTCTTCGGCGCTACGAATTTCCCGGCGGCTCTTTCCTCTCTCGCCGGTTCGACTTCGTCTTCGGTGATACCGAACAAAAAAAAGTGGTCGTCGCCGACGCACTCACGGATTTCGACGTTCGCACCGTCCAAAGTACCGATGATCAAGCAGCCGTTCATTTGAAACTTCATGTTCGAGGTACCCGAAGCTTCCGTACCGGCGGTGGAGATGTGTTGGGACAACTCCGAGGCCGGGATCAAGGTTTCCGCGACGGAAACGTTGTAATCCGGGACGAAGACAACCTTCATCAAGTCCCCGATTTCCGGATCGTTGTTGACGACTTCCCCGACCGCGGTGACCAAACGAACGATTCTCTTCGCTTGGATGTACGTGGCGTACGCTTTGCCGCCAAAGACACACACTCTCGGAACAACCTTCGCTCTTTCCTCCTTGGACATAGCTTTGATTTGTCTGTATCTGTAGATGATGCCGAGAATGTTCAACAATTGTCTCTTGTATTCGTGGATTCTCTTGACTTGGATGTCAAACATGGCGTTGATCGGGACGTCGATACCGGTAGTCTTCTTGATGTAGTCTTTGCAAATCTGTTTGCGCGCGAGCTTGGCCTCCTTCCACTCTTTTTGCAATTCAGGGTTCTTCGCGTTGTCCATCAACTTACGCAAAACTTCGGTGTCCGTGATCCAGGCGTCGGTGTTTCCGACCCATTTCGTGATGACTTTGCTCAACTCCGGGTTGCAAAAGGCCAACCATCTTCTCGGCGTGACGCCGTTGGTTTTGTTTTGGAACTTGTAGCCGTAGATTTCCGCAAACTCTTTGAACGTGAACGCTTTGACAATATCGGAGTGAATTTGCGCGACACCGTTGATGGACAAACCGGCGATGCAGCACAAGTTGGCCATTCTGACCGTCGCTGGCGGCGCTTCGGCTTTTTCCATGGTATCGCCCATCTTTGGTCCGCCGACGGAATCCGCGTAGACGTTTTCCAAAATCGTCGTCGCTTTTAAGAACGCGGCCATTTCCTTGTCATCTTTCTTGCCCTTGAACGCTTCCTTGACATCGTTCATGAACTTTTGATCGATTTGCCTAATGATTTGCATGTGTCTCGGGAGCAATTCTTCCATCAAGTCCAACGGCCACTTCTCCAACGCTTCCGGCATGACCGTATGGTTGGTGTACGCAACGGTTTTCTTCGTTATCTCCCACGACTTTTCCCAAGTTAAACCTTCCTCGTCGATCAACAAGCGCATCAATTCCGGCGCAGCTAACGTCGGGTGCGTGTCGTTCATTTGTACGCACACTTTTTCCGGCAACTTTTCCCAATCCGTGTTACCTCGCTCTTTCCATCTCGCCAAGATGTCTTGCACCGACGCCGAGCACAACATGTATTGCTGCGACAAACGCAAGGCTTTGCCTTCCTTGGTGGCATCGCCCGGGTATAACACCGCCATCATTTGTTGCGCCAAGTTGGTCGGCCCCATGGCCGCCTTGTAGTCGGAGTCGTTAAACGCGGTCAAGTTGAAGTCCTTGACGATAGGTTGCGCGTCCCACAAACGCAAAGAGATGCAGTTCTTCGTGTTGTAACCTGGAATCGGGGTATCGTACGCGACCGCGGCAACTTGCTGCCCCGGAACCCATTTAGAGTCGCCTTCGATTTTCCCGTAGAAAGAAATCGGGTAGGAGATTTGCGGTCTCGGGATTTCCCACGGGTTGCCTCTGACCAACCAGTCGTCCGCGTATTCCTTTTGTTGCCCGGTCGTTTGATCGATCCCTTGCTTGAACAAGCCGTACTTGTATCGCATGCCGTAACCCCAGGCTGGCAAGGACAAAGTCGCGATGGAATCCAAAAAGCACGCGGCTAATCGACCCAAACCGCCGTTACCGAGACCCATGTTCTTTTCCTCCTCGGCCAAAGATTCCAAGGAGTAACCCAACGATCTCAAAGCGTCGGAGTACTCACCGGTCAGCTTCATGTTCCCGATGGCGTTCGTCAACGCTCTGCCTTGCAAAAATTCCATGGAAATGTAGTACGCTTGCTTCGGGTTTTCCTTGTGGAAGTGCTCGTACGTATCGTTCCATCTTTCGACGAGCTGTTCTCGAGCGGCTTGCGCCGTCGCTTGGTACATGTCCTCGTTGTCGAAATAGGTCGGAATGGCTGGGATAGTCCCCGTTGCAATTTGCCTTTGGATGGACTTTTTAATCCCATCCGCGTCTTTCGGGATAACGATGGCTTTTTCAGCTTCTTCGAAAACCGAGGCGGCGTTGATTTTTTGTTCTGTTTTTGTCGTTTCGTTGGTTTTGAGAAGAAGAGTTTTTATTTGATTTTTGAACGACGATTGATGTGAGAGAGAGAGAGAAGAAGAGGTGAGTAAACAACATCTACGCGACGATCCGCATTGTTGCCGATGAGTGCGAATCATCACCGATCGAGGATGATGTTCCAATGCTCGTCGCCGTTTACGTCGTCTTTTCCGCCGCGTTTTTGGAAAGATGTTTTAATCTCGATCGGTTATAAATACGGAAAAATGGCGCCGACAGACAAAAACAGATGAGAGAAGACCAAGAGAGCCGCTGCTGCTGACGATCATCCCGATCGGATCGGCCCGCATCGTTCCTTTCGTCGTACTCTGCATGAACCGATCGATATCGATCTTTGTTCATCGTTCTCGTTTCATCGTCTTCATCGAAAGAGGAAAAGAGAAAGAAACATCCATTTTTGAAAACGACGAGATGCGATGAGATGGATTACGACGCGAGACGACGAAAACGAAAACAATAACGAACCTTTTTTCATCCCCATCGCGCGGACTTTCACCGTCGATCGTCTATTCGAAGATGATCGAGAAGATTTGGAGGAGACATTCTTCGAGATGATCGATGGTGATGATCGAACCGCGTTAAAAGAAGAAGCGAACATGATGAGTGATGTTGCGTAGTTTTTGTGGTGTTGGGAAAAAACGTTTGTTCTTTTGTGTGTCTGTGTGGTCTCTTTTTCACTTTTTGACAGTTGTTTCATCAGAGTGAAAAAAAGCGGTTTTGGCTTAAAAAAATCCTCGCCTTTCGTTCACACTTTTTAAACTCTCTTTCATTTTTCTCCTCTTTGTCGTCAGTTTTTGTTGGTTTTGGTGAAAAATTCAAAAAAGGCAAAAGCAGACAAGAGAGAACTCTCAAAACTCTCTCTCTCTCTGCTTCATATCATCAACAACTTCAAAATCATCATCATCACAACAGAAGAACGCTCTTATAATACAGAGAAAGAGAGGGAGTAAAACGACACCACCACATCATCAGAACAACAATTTCAATTTCAATTTCAACAACAACTCTTATTGATAGTAGTATAACTCATCATCATAAACAATATACTAAAAAATGAATTCACCCGCGAGAAAGATTTTAAAAAAGCGAACGCAAGAACTGGGAAACATTTCAAACCAATCGGACTTGCATCGGTTTCGCAAGGATTTACTCAAAAAGCTCGAGATGAAA
>Ga0213868_10004422_pt1 | contig 12827 bp, 9 predicted proteins | sample PICome_9_FD_160087 | JGI IMG/M metagenome (GOLD analysis project Ga0213868, IMG submission 160087) | Coastal seawater microbial communities near Pivers Island, North Carolina, United States - PICO127 | ecosystem: Environmental > Aquatic > Marine > Coastal | place: USA: North Carolina | collected...
CCTGGTTTCACGTGGGCGAATGATAAAGGAGATGCAACCTCCATAGCGTCGAAGTCTAGAGTGATTGTCAAACGATTACTGTTTGTGTGCGTCGTGCTGTTCCTCTCGCGCGAGGTTCCGAGTTCAACAAAAAGCGAGGAGCGACGACGATTGTTGGTTCGCGGAAGAGAGTTAGACAGTTTGTCAGACTCGAAGCTAAATGACTCTCACTCAGATTTGTCCTTGAATTTTGGTGGAAAATGTTTTTCTTGTGATGCTGAAAACAAAATAAAACAAAGAAACAATAACAATTTTGAGAGAATTGAGGAATGATCTGAAACAAAGAATGATCACTCAGTCGATGGATGTGGACTTACTCATACTTGACTTGATTTTGCCCATTCTTGTTTTTGTTAATCAGTCCATTTCCGTCACTTTGATAAAATCGAATTGATTGAAAGGAAAATCAAAATAAGGAATTACTAAGGAGTCCTTTATATTTTTTATTATGAACGTATATTAGTATTGTGCAGTTTTAAGGCGGATGGCTTCTCGGTCACATTCTTGTCAAATTTAGATTGGCGACGCATTTTCAACTTCGCTCTTAATGCGGCACGACCACCTGCTGCACGTATCTTCGCCTGTCTCAAAGTTTCGTTAGATTCATTGGAACCATTTGAAGGGGAAACAATCGGCTTATTCGATTTAGTCTCGTGTTCAACATCATCGATGTGGATGTGAAATGATGTTTGAACACTCATGGGGTTTTCATTTTCACTTGGTTTGATAGAAATCGTCGAGTTCACTGGAACGTCATCTTGAACGTCTCGTGTGCTATCTTCCACATCGATGCAAACAGATTCTGAGTTTCTCTTGGCTACTATACTGCGTAAATCCTGGATTCTTGATGTGTATAATTTAGTCGCATATTTGAACTTCTGCTTGAACTGCTCAAATTCTTTTTCACGCAACTTATATCGCTCTATTTCACCACTTAGGTTGTTAATCAGAATTCGACTACTATGAAGTTCACCCTCAAGCTCAGCTATACGTTCTTTTGAGTGCTTATTCTCTTGTTTCATGAGAAGCAATTCATTTTCAGACTCAGTTAAGGCTTTGGCCAACGCGTTAGCACATGCCTCTGCAGAAGCGCACTCTTTATACAGTTTTCCAGATAGTTCTCCAATCGCAAACTCTTTTGCTTGTAACTTTTCAGAAAGTACTTCAGCGTCCATTGTGGTATGCTCTAAAGCCATTCTTAAATCGTCCATCTCTTTTTCGGCTTCAGCCTTGGATTGTTCCAAGGATTCAATCCTGGAACTTGATTCCAAACTCTGCATTTTCATCGCTTCTTTCAGATCCTTCACTTTTGATTCTAATGATTCAATTTGAGATGAAAGAACCTGTTCCGATTGGTCTTTTTCACGAAGAATGGTATCCACTCGATCTTGGAGTTCTGCGTGAGCAATAACAATCGCATCCATATCCTCAACCATCTCCTCAGACATGTTATTATGGTGAATAGTCAAGGAATCATCGGCTATATTGTAACTTTCGCCGTATGTATCTTCATGACCAAACGGTCCGTCCAATGACACCTGAATTTGTTTTGGAACGCCTTGATCATAAGCCTGAACTTCGGATACTGAAGGTAATCTTGAATCTATTCCTGCTGGACTCATATAAACGGTCGACATTGAGCAAGACAAAGAAGATGATTTCGTGCCAATTTCCATTCCAGTTGGATCCTTGACAGATTCTGGACTTAGGAAGGAATACTTTTGTCGTAACTTGTTCACACGCGCATTGTAAAAATGCTTTCGTGATACAACACTAGTAGATTCAGAATCAATAGAATGTTGCTCAGATATCTGCACACCAATCGGTGATAAAAAATTGCAAGGTCCTGTTGCATCAAGGAGTAAGTGCTGTTCTGTGTTCACCGTAGTAACAGAATAAGAAAAAGTTGGAGAGTCCACGCCTGTGTTATCTTCTTCCGGGCATCTTCCCTCTCGCAAGGGAGAAGAAGGATGATCTGATACATCTTCCGTCTTACTGGGTGGGAACTCGTGAGTGCTCGTATTGTTTTCATAACGATAGGAAAGTCTTGAGGAAGTGGCAAAATCATGCTTCAAGGCAGAGCTGGATGAGTGGAAATATTGCGCATCATCCTCATCATATGATGATCCTTCGCCATCCGTCGATTGTCCATCTGGAATTACCATTAGATTTGGGATACGATCGTCATTATATTTGCCATGCGAATCATCCTTTGTTTCTAGCGCATGTGGTGTAACCACTGACAGTGAGACATCATTCTTCATACTTTCGACCGTTGTATCACTACTCGAGATCGATTGATTCATACGTGACATCATATTATACTTTGGTGAAAAGATGGAAGATAGAACATTTCCATCATCTGACAAATCACCTGGGGAGGCCATAATGGTTACAGTGTTTCCGGAGCTGTTTTTGGACTTTAGATTGGGAGATTCAGTTACAGGAGGTATTATTTCACTTGTTCCTGATGCAGCCATTCTCGGATCATTGATGGAATTGTTCATCATCGCTTCACTCTCTGATACATTTTGTTGGGTGGCATCAGAAGTAGTGGCAAAACCAATGTTTTCCTTTGAGATATGTTCAATACTGTTGCGGTCTTGACGTTCCATTATCAAAGTCATGACATACTCTGAACCATTTTTTCTCAGAGTGGCACCACGCCCATTCGTATGTGCATTCTGATAATCTGACGAAAATATCAAGTTACTAATGTATTGAAAAGGAGAATCTTTCACCAATTCTCCATTGATTCTATACAATACATCTCCAACATCAATACGTTTTAAATATCTACAATCCGAATTGGTATTGCTACTGATGAAATCCTTATCAACTTTCTTGATTTTGGCACCAAACCCATCACCCTGATTTGATGTCTTGCTTCTAGGTTCCAGATGAAAGCCAACATTTGGTAGCTGTTGCACTGGAATGGTAAGAATGTATTTGTGTGATGACGAAGGTGGAGGGGGTGGATCCACTACCTTTGAATTTGGATTCATTTATCAGTCCGATATATAGGAATAAAATGATATATCTCCAGTTCTCTTGCGAATGTTTCTTTTCAAATGAATTTTATTCTTTTTTTCTCTGCTCTCAATGTAAATAATCAATCAAGTGAAACAAGGAATTGTTGAAAAAATTGTCGTTGTAGCTTTGGGGATTATTTTTGGACTGCTGACTGATTGGACTAAAGTTGTTAATCCTCTTTCCTTTACTGAATAGTTCAGATTCTTATCGTTTTATGAAACAGTATATCTCTTTGGAACTTGATAAACGAATTGGATTTGATGGATGGATTGATTCATTCAGTTTTTGAATAGAAGGCGCTCGATGTAGCCGTTTTTCAAATCCTTGTGAAATGGCCTCTCGCGACGAAATGAAACGACTTTTTAGAATGCACGATTTGCATCGCATAAACTAAATTAAAGATAATCAGTATAACGATGGATTCATGAGTTCCCTTTCACGAGCCAACGAACAACGAACAACGAACAACACAGATCACATACATTATATTTCGTATCTATCTATCTACGAGTAGCAAGGGATCAATCAAACATATATTTTTATTTTGAATCATTTCAAGGACTGCGATAAGTCTTGGTAAAATAAAAATGGGGGATCTCATATCATCTTTATTGTTTCAACCACCACCACCAACCTATGTAAGAATCAAACTTTAGAAAGAATCTATGTTGTCTTTCAAGCATGATCGATGCTTCAATTTGGTGCGCCTCATGTTCTCATGTTTTAAAATATTTTTCGAAACTCTTTATGATTCACACAGCTTCATCCATCGCGACATTTTTGGTTAACCAACAAATACGGTAATAGAATCCCTGCATTTTTCATAGAGGTGCGTTTGTTACACTTTCTGGTGGAAGAAGAATATATATGGATGAGGTACATTTACCATACTCGTTTATTTAACATTTCATACACTTTCTATAACTTTTGTTCAATCCAAATACACTTAGAGACCTAATGCAAAGGTGACCATCCTTTTTTCACATGGTAATGCTGAAGACCTAGGAATGATTTATGATTGGTTCAACGATCTCGCTAGGATTTTACGGGTAAATATTTGTGCATATGATTATTCCGGTTACGGAAAGAGTAATGGCAGTCCATGTGAGGACTTTGTATATGCAGATATTGAAGCGGCATTTCAGCATTTAACACAGGTTCGAAATATTCAGCCGGAAGAAATTGTCTTATACGGTCGATCGTTGGGAAGCGGACCAAGTTGTTATCTAGCCTCCAAGACCGCGATGGAAGGACGATCTGTTGCTGGTGTAATTTTGCAATCGCCCTTGTTGAGTGCTTTTCGGGTTGCTTTCAACTTTAGATTCACAATGCCGGTCGACAAATTTCCCAACATTGACTATGCTCCTCTCATTCGATGCCCTGTCTTTATTGTCCACGGAACTCAGGATGAGGTAGTTCCTTTCTGGCATGGACAAGATTTATTCTTGTCACTGCAACAACCATGGCGCGCAAAACCGTTTTGGGTGGAAGGCGCGGGGCATAATAATATTGAGGCACTGTTACGTCCCTCGGGGGCTTTTGTCGACAAATTGATTGAGTTTTTAGATTTACATATTGCTGCGAGGAATGGCATGCCTTCGCCTCCAAGACCTGTACCAGAATGTATCCGGTATGAGCATCCTTCTGCTGTTGCAAAATGATATCTAAACTGCGATGTGTTGGCGAATGTTCTCGTTTATGAACATCTGCGTCTCTCCATTCGCTCACGTCGCGGATTGGTTCTGTTTCTTTCCCATAGGTATTTTGTCATGTATATATATTTAAAGTTGTTTTTTAGACTAATTATTACTACACTATAGACAGAAAATTCTAAAATGGACTGACTACTTAGAAACTTCTAGCGAGTTTTGATATCGACTGAAACTCTGAAACAAAGATCAGAGACAACATGATTTTCTGTTTAAAAAAAAACAATTGACACGGTCTTGTTGATCTTCTTGACGCTAAAGGCAATACCAAACAACACTGAAGAAAATACAAAAAAGAAACACAAGAATTATTTTAGTATCCCTCTCCACACGCATGTGATGAAGACAAAGAAAGGGGTTGAGATCAGTCAAGAAGTGAGTTTCATTGCATTGTGACCTTGTGCCTGATATTTTCTTGAGTCTCACACTCCGGTGTAAATCTGATTACTTAGAAAGCGAACCTTATCGAAACCTGGATCAACTTCTTTCTGAAAGAGAATGAACGCAATCCAAGAGTTTTTCAGAGAAAAAAGGAATATAAGATAGTATTTGGAAGGACTACGGTTGCTGAAACATCTAGAGGCGTTTCAAGTAACAAAATCGAAGGGAAGACACCCATGAAAATGAAAATAGACAGAATATCTTCACATGCTACCAATGAAATATCTATCTCTTCTAGAGCCCCTTCCGATAGTAAAAAAGCTCGGAGAAGATCATCATTATATTGTACCGAGTACGACTTTGAACAGGCAAGTGAGAGAAGGAAACGTCAGATAAAATACTCAAAGGAGCTGCAAGCATCTGGGAAGAATACTTTATCTATTCAGATTAATTCGATAAATCGAATTGTTGTTCAAAGCTTTAGAAAATTAATTGATTGTGAAAGATGTGCTCTGTTCTTAATGGATCATTCAACGAATGAACTTTATTTCGATCCACTTGGGGACGAACACGATACCAATGCCAGACAGATACGATTTCCAGCTACAACTGGTGTCGCTGGATGGGTCGCGTCGCATAGAAAACTTGTCAATATCCAAAATGCATACCACGACTCTCGTTTCAATTCTGAGATTGATAAAAAGACTAAGTTTAGAACTAGAACAATTCTATGCGCTCCTGTGTTATCAAGTGACGGGGTCTTATTCGGTGTTATCCAGATGGTGAATAAAAAGAAGGGCGATTCAAAGTTCATTAAAAGCTTAGCTAAGAAAAAGAAAACAGATGAGAAGTTCCATGGATATGAATCATGTTTTGAGGAATTTTCAAAAGATGATGAAGAGACCCTTCAGCGATGCTGCTTAGAAGTATCGAAAGCCTTTGATTCCATTCAGGCGCGCAAACGTCCTATCGACGACGATAAATGCGACAACGTAGAGACTGGGGCTCGAAGAACATCAATATCGAGTCAACGCGAACGGCGTAGAAGTTCCTTAGGTAATTTATTTTCTTTTGTTGCATCTGAATCGGCCCCTCTGAGAACAAAGCATGATAGTGACAGAATGATTGGTAGGGAGTTATCAGTTGCTGAAGCTTTGCAGAGATTTCAATTTCGAAAATCTAATGGCCCTCAGATATCAGTTCGAGGTCAACTAGACGACTGTCCTGAACACAAGCTAGCTATATCAAGAAGGAGAAGAATCGATGAGTATAGCAATCGTCGGTCATCAGTAACACAGTCAAAACCCAATTTGACTTGATGTACAGTAATTTTATCTGATGTACTGAGAAAACAGGAACGCTTTCTACAAAGTATTACAACTTGAATGTATTATCTTAGTGATACAGTGTTAAATAGTGAATAATGTATACCTTCTGGATTTTGACTTTTAAAATGTATTCTGATAATTTTAGAAAGATGAGAGAAGACCTATAGAATTAAGATCCATATAAAATTTGATCAATTATAGGGCTGGAGTTTAATTGACATCACTACATACGATCATTTCTCCATCATTGAAGCTTCTTTATGCTGAGTTACAAGAAATCTGGGATATGAATGTCTACTCATCATGGCATATACTTCTTTCTGCGCATTATCAAATACACCTCTTTTGATGGGACCGCCGGTGGTAGTTACGTCCCTCTGTATTTTGTTCCTTTGGGAAGCGGAAATGTTGATTTGCATCTCGCTATCATTTCTGATGTAAGTATAGACTATATCTTGAGCAAATACTCGCAAATCGCTTTCGCCATAATCGCTTTCATCCTGACATGCAGGTGTTCTTAGCAAGTCAACGGCATTATGAAATTCATTGACAGCGCACCAAAATCGGATATTTTCCACACTAAACATACCAAAATAAATAAGGCGATGAAATATTGAACCAACTTAATTAGATAGGATTACTGTCACTCACCTAAACTCTCTGGAACAGTGCTCTGTGAAAGCTTCGATTCCTTCTGTAGTTGATAATAATACACATAATCCGGCATCAAGTGACATTTTTACTTCTCGATCTCTTACTGCATCATTTACAGTCCGCTGAGATGAGTTGATTTGTAAGATCATGCTCGTCCTTTTTTCCCCTGATATATTCGGTTTCGATTTGAAGCCGGGAGGCTTTGATAACGCAAAAAAAGACTTTAGTTTGATTCGATCGAGGAGCAAGTTTGGTAAAGTTGGAAAGCAGCAAGGGATAATGATCATGGAAAACGAGACTATCATTTGCTGTACTGCATATACGTTTGTTTGCCACACGTGGTTGCGATTTATAAATCCAAAGATTGTGGCCAGGGAATTTGTAAGGAATAAAATGCTTACATTCCTTGTAATTTCTCCTCTTAATCCCAGTGCATCTTTGCAATTCCTGACTAAAATAGTTGTAATAAAAGCAACAATTGCATATGTAATGGCGAAACCATTGCCAATAATCATGAAAACGGTTTGTTCATCAAAGCATTTGCTAAAATCTTGCTGTAACAAGAGCTCTGGACTGGACGATAGTAAAAGAGCTAAAACCAAAGATATGGATTGCATCAAAAGAACAACTTTTGTCAGACGAACCATAGTTTTCATCTTTTTCTTGACCTTAATTGCTCGCTGTCTAGCTGCAACCTTGTCGTCAAAGAATTCGGATTGTGAATTGTCCGCAAGTTCTTCATCTTTCGATGAAGATGCCTCTAATATAGGAGTCATGGGCGGATGAGAATCCACCCTTTCCCGTTTTGATCCCCCTTGGACCAACAAACTTTTTCGCAAATATGTCATTTGGCCGTATTCTAGCATATGTTTGTTGTGTTCTAGCATCCCCCATAATGTTATTGCTCGGATAAGTTGAGGGCCTATTGACAAAGGAGGCAAAAGAATTACAAATAGATGATATAACCCACAATATATGCCACCAAAGAGGCTAGCCACCACATTAATATATGACATCCATGATGCGATCGAACAAACTTGTATCAACTTCACCCCTCTTTTTCTGAATTGAAGATTTGATTTTGTTTTTGACAGAATCACAGTGCAAGACAATTCAAATAACGGAAATATGATCAAAATAATATAACCAAAGATGTTGGGAGAAGCCATTTCATTCTTTTGGGCCGAATTTCGCTCGTACAACGTGAATCGATACCTTAATGGAACTCAAAAAGTGATCAGCCAAGGAATCACTCGAGAATTAATATAAGAATCAGGAATCTAATTTTCAATAAAATTTTCAATAAAAGAAAACAAGCACAGAAGATTCGTGCCAGGAAATGTGACCAATGACAATTGCGGCGATAATGGAGCGTGCGCAAAATTCAAGCATCTTCGACATACTTCCTCTATAAGATAAACCTCTTTTGAACCGATGCAGTTCAGTGCATTGAAGGAATGAAGGTCGATCATTCGAACGCAATATCTCTGGATTACTTCGTCTACCCAACACTGGGAAAATTGATCAGGGTGTAACTCAATCTCGACTTTGGTTATCAAAACATGGAGATGATAGCAAGGTCGAATTTGAGTTCTATCCTGGTCTATTTTCCCAGTGTTAAGTAGACGAAGTAATCCAGAGATATTTCGATCGAAGGATCGACCTGCATTCCTTCAATCGACTTGAATACATGTATTCTATATATACATGTTGTTTCAAGAGATGTTGAAGAAACTTGCAAATGGAGTTGTCATTATCGAACCGAAATCAATGTAATGAACGTGAACTATCCTGGGCCATTTTTCCAATGTTGGATAGATGAAGTAATCTCTGGAGTAATTTCGATCTTAGGATCGATCAGCATTAACAATTTATTCAATAAGTTTAATATCCTTATGGGCGTGAATATTGTGCTGCATTACGAGTATATTCATGCACGGTCGAAACATTGCGACGGAATAAAGGTCGAGTTACATCCCAAGTAAGTTGAAACAAATAAATTAAAATCGTCCAGATACACATCTTCACTTTTCTTTTTTCGCGCGAAACGAAGTTATCCCAAACGACAAGCACAGAGCACAGAGGTCTCTCGCTCGTGCTCTCGTGCTCTCGTGCTTCGCCTCGTCTTTTCTCTCTGTCTACCTTCAAAATCTCCAAATACTTTCACTAAGTAATTTCGAACGCAATATGTTTGCAAGATCACGCCCTGTCTTGGCTCGCTATGATGTCTCTTCGCACATGGTAAAATGGTGGAAAGGACAAGCACCTTTGGATGGAATGGTATGTCGAAAAACACACGCGTAGAATTTTTTTTAAGCGATGTGGACGCGGATTCCCCTTTGATCCTTGTTCGAGCGTTCCTTATTGTTTCATTTTAAACCTTCCCTGGTACTCATTGTGTTATTTTGTTCAATTTTGTTTGTTAGGTGACTCGCTCTTTGTCCCCATATGAACAACAAGTAGTTGTACCATGGCTCAAGTCATGGCCCAAGAGGGTAAGTAGAAGTTTGTTCCAAGAATTCTATTTCAGTTCTTTTTAAAAGACAAAATACAAATTTAAAAAACTAATTACATTTTCTTTAGGCATATGATAAATTCATGGATTCTGGTATCTATTGGGGAGGGGCAGCCGTAATTACTGTTGGAACTGCCATTCTTGCTGACGAGGCGGACGCTGCTCAAGATCGTTCTCATCGTTTTTAAACGCTCTTGTTGTTTTCTATGAATTGGAAAATCACAAATGATACCTCTTTACAGTGGATTTGTGTGACTCGCAAGGGATATTTGGAGTATAGAAGTAACAAAACTACTGTAACAAGATTCTATTTTTGAACAACGAAATATAGTTATTTTGTAACACAAAAACTAAAGAATATTATCCTAAAGTTTTAATACAAAGCGTCAGGAGTAGGAATTAACACATCTGGATTCGTTACCCAGGGATGTGTCATAACTTGAGCTAGTGTTAGACGCTGTCGAGGGTCTAGTCTCAACATGGATTGCAAGAGGTCCCCGGCTTCATCGCTGACATTTATCTCCCACAATCGTAATTGCTCAACGAGTTGGCCCTCTACAATTATTTCAAATCGCTGGTCTGCACGTGTTGCTTGATCGTATGGTGGAAAACCGGTGAGCATAATGTAGAGAATGACACCAGCGGACCATAAATCAACAGCAAATCCGTCAAAATTATCTTTGTTTTGGAAAATTTCTGGAGACATGTAGTTGTGTTTACCACATGTTCCCATAGGTTTTATAAGACGTCTGACACTTCCTTTCGTAACATCTGATATCAGATTTCGATCGGAAGAAGATGAGTATGGAACCCTCAAACACATCCCAAAATCAATAACTAGGCAATTATCTTCATCGACCAAAATATTTTCAAGAGACAAATCTCTGTGACATATGCCTTTACTTTGTAGGAAATGCAAACCCTGTATCATGCAAAAGATGTTATCATGTTGAGAAATTCTTCTGAAAATTTTACAAAGGAAATAAAATGCCTCTCAAACTCACCTCTAAAATTTGTTTGAACCAATATCTAGCAACTCCTTCCTGCATCCCTCCATCGCCGCCTCTTAATTCTGTATCGCGAACAACAAAACCAAAGAGGTCTCCTCCCTTTGCGTAAGGCATGACACTAAAAAGATAATCATCATCTTGAAGTACTTCCATACTGCCCAAGACATTAGGGTGGTCAGTACCGATCAATTGCATAGCAGCAATTTCCTTCACTGGATCTTCTAACAACCTTCCACGGGCATTGTGAACTCTTGTCCACTCAATCATTTTAATGGCTACATGTTTTCCCACAATTTCCCAAACTATTGGTGCATTTGTATCTCCCGGTTCTAAACCAGCAGCTCTGGCGGCATCATCTGACGCAGGTCCAAAATGCCGCTTCAAAACAAGACACGCCCAAACTGATCCGTAAATTGCATCTTGCAATCGACGTTGAGGAAAATATGCCACATACTGCTCTTCTTTCTCTAACGAAACACTGCCCCCACTGGTTCCCGGGTTCAATCTATTCATCGATCCTGAATAATCCTCATCTGCCTCCCCAGAAGAAGACACCCTAGCAGTATCTTTCACTGAAGCACCAATGTCATCTCCTGCTTGACTCTTCACTTTTCTATGAACAGCCTCATCTTTTCTCTCTTTAGGTTTTGTATAACTTTCTCGATGAATCACCCCAGGTAAAATATCCCGTTGTCCTGTTGCAGGATGCACCACCAAGGCATTAACTCGGACTCCCCTAGCAACACGGGGAGGTGGAAAATCAAGCGGGCGAGATGCCGGGCCTTCTGCCTCAATGCGTTCAAAAGTTAGTTGAGCTTGTGATGATATAGGCTCCATGAGGATAGTTATTCTTATTTAAAGAAACTTTTTCCAAATGCACCAAAACAGATGTTTGGTGCGGTATCTTTGTATGATTGGATCAACTTTCCGTGCGAGCGACCAATGTATTCGTGTTTTTCTACTTGAAGAATAAGATCAATGACACAAATGCTATCTATTCGGATATCTGTCTATTATAAGGCTCAACGATGTAGTTTATATTTCTTATGAACAGGCAGTCGTTCGTAAGATTGTGTGAATGTGGAGGGTGGATTAAGTGTGGATACAGTAGCCCAGATAGCACCGAAGTGGAGGATCTTCGGACTTCGGACTCATTTTTCCAGTGAATGATTTCAACTCTGCAGGTGGTGGTGATTTTCTTTCTGACTCTCTTCGCCATCGGAATGTTTGTTGCTGATACTTGACATACAGTATATTTAGACGAGATATACAACGAGATTTAGTACGAAAACGTCACTTAACTAGATTTAAAAATGAAAACTTTTATCACAGAGACATACTACATAAAATGTATTTGGATCTATTCTTGTCTTATAAAGTACAGAAAGGTCTTTTAATGTAGATGCATTTGTGAAAATGTTTTAAGTATAAAATCATATTTGGTCGGTAAACAATGCTATGTAAATCATATAGCAAGTAGAGAGTAGAATCACAGAGGAAGTGAACAGAGGTATACCTTGGTCGGTCATACTACCATCGCGCGAACGAAGTTCGTCACTTTTTGGCTCGAGGCCAAAGAAAGTAGGAAGAGGTTCCTTCATAGACTCTAGTTCTATAGGTTTGTTGGGTACAAAGTCTTTCTCGATATCACCATCAAGTTCGATTGTGTTTTGACATGCTTCAGGATATTTCGGTTCAACCCCATTGTTTGATATACATGTGTTATACAGTGGGCCCGCATCTTTTGGTTGAAGAGATGGTAAATTTAATGGTTTGTTTGGTAAAAAATCATCATCTTTTGCGCTTGCACCGACCCGTTGTCGTGGAGGTAACAAATTGTGATGAAGATATCTTGTTGCAACAAAACCATGAATGGTACTCACAAAAACCGAAAGCAATCCCGTAGATATCCTGTAACAACTCTTCATTATTTTCGCAAAGTTTTAAAAGGTATTAGGTACAATGTTTGAGGTATCTGACGAAGAGCGTTTGTAATGAATGAATGAATCATGTTCTATCTCCTATCTCTTATCTCGTACATGATACACGAAGAACGAAGGACAAAGGATACAGAGTCAGTCAGTTTACCAGACCTATATTCCAGACCTATCTTGAACTATAGAACGATAAAGTGGTAAATACCACATTGGTAAACACC